>Ga0214544_1000829_pt1 | contig 60503 bp, 20 predicted proteins | sample CNSS3metaG_FD_160074 | JGI IMG/M metagenome (GOLD analysis project Ga0214544, IMG submission 160074) | Root nodule microbial communities from cowpea collected in UCLA plant growth center, Los Angeles, California, USA - CNSS3 | ecosystem: Host-associated > Plants > Roots > Nodule | place: USA... | reverse complement strand
AAAAAAAAAAAAACTTATGTGAGGTTTTGAGAAACAGAGGAAGAAGAAGAGAAAAGAGAAAAAGAAACGAAGAAGAAGAAAGAAAGCAAGTGAGGAAGGCACTGGACCCGAGGAAATTTGTCTTTATGGATATTTTTTATTTTTCTCAATACTAATATTAAAAATAATTAATTTAATAGCAGTAACTTAGCCATGTATCATGAAAGAATAAAGTTAGTCATTTGTGACATTCATAATGGATTTTCCGGTTTAACTATTTTAATTATTTGTTTTTATATAAATTCTTCTTATCATTTTATCTCTAGCTACCTTTTTTATAAAATTCAATTAATTACTTATGACTAAAAAAATACAAACCATTTATTTTATATTAATAATATTTTTAATTTTACTAATTTCATCATAGTTATTTTCTTATCTTAATAATTATTATTATTATTATAAAAAAAAGTATACACAAAAACATACGCGCTTCTGTTTCCTTTCGTCAATAATACAGAGGTTAATAGTGCCAGAAACACCTTTTTCTTTTGTGATAAGATGAGTTTTTTCTTATTTTATAATAAGATAAGGCCCTGACTCGTGGGAGTTAAATTACTTATAAAATTCCTTTTGTTATATAGTGTAAATAAATAGATAAATTAAATTGTATATACTTTCGCTACAAACGCTAAAGCACACTTATCTAATTAAATAAAATAAGAATTAAATATATTTTTATTTCTAAAAAAACATCGTTAATTTTTTTATTTATTAAACTGATGTTAACATGAGTTGAAATATATTAAATAATATAAACAACTGACATACTTATTATTTGACATGTTAAAAAGTTTTATATTAGAGAGATTTTATATATTTGTTTTTGAAATTTAAGACTAAATTACATGAGAATTTGGAACATAACAAATTTTTTATTTTTTATTAAAATTTAAAAATTAAAAACATATTTAACTCATATAATAATTAAGTAATATAGAAAAAATAAATAAATAAATCTAAGTGTTTGTCAAACGATATTGCAATTAGGATTTATATTAATTAAATTTGTAAACATTAGTTTACAAATAATTATTAAGAAAGGCTTTCAAATTTGACAGTGTGGTATTGGTTAAAATTTAAAGATAAATCTTTGGAGAAAGTACTCATACTTGGGAAAGAAATCTTTGAATGTGTTTGATTGTAGGATAGAGCATGATGCAACGTTTCAATAGAAGGAAAATTAATTGACAAAGAAGGTACTACTGATATGATATGATATGGGTGTTTGTATTCGTATATACTTTGCTTTATGACTTTTATACTTGTTTTTTAATTTTTTTCTACAGTATATTGTTTTTCATTTCATGTTAATCTTTCCCAGCTATTTTGATTATTAGTCCATATTGATTACGTTATCAGAAGAATATTTCACAATGCATTTATAAGATTTATCAAACTTTTTTTCTAATCGGAAAAGCTTATATTATCAATATTAATATTAGAATTAAATATGTCTTTATCCCTTAACTTTCAATGAATTTTTGAATTAGTTAATCTTAAAATTTTAGACCAATCTAGTCCTTCATCTTTCGAAATACGTAGATTTAGTCCTTTTAATCAAAATTTGATAGGTTTATTTGATTTTTCGTATATATTTCAATACTGTATTTGAGTTATTTATCATATTTGACACATTTTTTATTTAATGTTAAGTCACGTATTATTATGAAACACGCTTGAAATGTCAAATAAACTTAACAAAATTTAATTAAAATAACTAAATTCACACATTTTGAAAGATTAATGACTAAATTGGTCTAAAGTTTCGAAATGGACTAATTCCAAAATTTACTAAAAGTTAAGGACCAAAAACATATTTAACCCTTAATACTATTTGGAATAAGTTTGTAAAATGTTTATTAGTTCAACCAATTATTTGTTTGTAAACTCATCAACATTAATACTATTAACAATAATGTGAAATAAGTTTAACCAAGATACAATATAATATCTATATTGTTAAACATATTTTTCATACACATATATGAAAAATATTTTTCTCCAACATCCGAATCAATTGCTCATGGTTAAATCAACAAATCAATTTTGTGCTTAATTGACAAATCTAAAAACTAATCATACCATATTCATATTGTACAATTTTGAAGAAAAACATTACATACAAGATGCTAATTAATTTTAATATATAACATGGAATATTTCCTATTCAAAAATTCAAGTAAATACATTCAATTCGTACTTCATTTATCCATTTCTCTCTCATATACTCCTAATTTCAATGTGTTGAATTAATCCAACTATGGTTCATATTTATGTGAATTATATGTGATTGATTAAACGGTGTCACTATGCATATATAATCTCCATTTTTCAACCAAATGTGTATTTTATCCTATTTAAAAAGTATATTTTATATAATTGGTTGATACATAAATTTTTTTATTAATACCTCTTATATTTTACAAAATTTCGATATCATTTTGCATTAGTTTAGTTTTATGATAAAAATCAACCACGATGAAATATATATTTAAAAAATAATATAAAATACAATAAACTATTAAAAGTGGCTGACATTCTCAAATTGTCTAATCAAATAATTCAAAATTCAACCAGTATTTTCTCCTTTTTGTTTCTATATCAAATAAATAATATAATCATTTTAAATTAGAATTACTACTTAACATTAGTTCAATGTTAATCCGAAAACTAAGCTTCACTCAGTATAATATATTACATAATTTTAAAGAAATTTTATCATCTTAACACTTTATTATTAAACTAAATTTATACTTTCAAACTATAGCTATAATCATTAAAAAAAAAAACTATATTCATACACATTGTTATGAAAGTTGAAATTGAGAAATAGAAAAAAGAAAGAAGAAAACGTGAAATAAAAATTCTATGTTGATCTATTTTAATGTATCCTCTTTTTCCTATAAATTAAATATTTTTTATAAAATTTAAAAAAATATATAAAATATTAACTACTTGCATCACGCTCTTCATCCTCTTCACTAATCCACTACCGTATTTTTTTTCTATAACTATCTCTATGTAAAACTCCACTAAACATAAACATTTATTTTAATAACAATGTAAAGTTAAATTATTATGTTATGAAAAACTAATTACTTTATTTTTATTAATTTATTTTATTGTGAGACTAAAATGTTAAATGATTATGTTATTTATGAATATTTGAGTGAACTTTTTAATATAAAATAAACTCTTAAGATATTACAACCTGAACCAAATAGAATAAAAATACATTTAAAAGCTAGATAACACAATGTCATCTGAATATTTTAATTTATATATTCTAATTTCTTAATCACTGTTATGCAGGTTAAAGCTTCATAATGAAAGCATCGCAATAACAAACATGAAAGTGAAATGGCTACCACGTGCACCATGTTTTAAATTGACATAATATTAAAGATAAATACGAACATAATAAAATAAAATAAAATAAAAAAGACGAGAATCTGTAATTTGCTTCTTTTACAGGAAGTTCACCAGAGTCATTGTCCTTTTCTTTATCTTAGATTATTATATTTGAACAAGTTACTATCTAAATACACATTTAGTCAATAAATTATTTAAATAGTGGTCCCATTTGTCCTTTTTTTTTGTATGGTCAGTCACATGAAGCCAAGCATAATCATATACCAAACTTTTATTAAAAGATAAGCTAAGGATCACAAATTGATTATCTTCAACTTATGCTTAATTCATTATTTTGCTTTTAGGTGGAAACAAAGGGGTCCATGCTGTAAATGTAGACTATTGCTGATTGAAAGCCCTATATGTGGAAAACCCTAAATTCAAATTCAATGTGAAAATTTGGAATAGATTTTTTTAAAATTTTTTGAATCAATTTAATCTCTTAATCTTTTAAATACATGAATTTAATTATTTTAATCAAATTTTATTAAGTTTATTTTACGTTTCAAATATATTTCGTTATGATATTTTTGTTTGTTTATACTTATTTAACACATTTTTGTTTTAATATTAATTAAAAAACATGTTTGAAACGTAAATATAATAAAAGTTAGTTTAAAATTGATTTAAAATTTTTATGAGAGACCAATTTCAATTTTTACTGAAAATTGAAAAATAAAAAATATATTTAATCTTTCATGACTAATAATTCATTAACATATCAAAGAGTTAAAAAACAGAAATGTTAAGATAAATTAAAACTTTCTATAAATAAATATTTTCTAGTTGAAAGTCAATAGATCGGAAACAGAAAAGACTTTTGTTGGTGGACTTTAAAATGTAATTAATGATATTTGTGCTTCATTTTATTGAGTGGGGGAAAAATAGAAGTGGAAAGAAAGAAATAAAAAAATAGTGAAAATAAATATTAGTTTATTAAAGATAAAAATATAAATAAACAGAAACTACAAAGTTAAAATATTATTTTTAATTTTTTGTTGTATATTTATTATAACTTTATTTTCTTATAAAAAAATGGAGAAAATAATATCACTAAAAACGCTATAAAATCAAATGTCATGTTACCAAATTGATTTTGGTTTGGTTAGGTTTGCAATGTTTTCTTCCCTTACTCACGTTTTGCTCAATCCTCTTCTCTCTTTTTCTTTTCTATTTCTTCAACTTTTCTTTGTACTAAAAACTTTGTAGTGTTTAGGAGTTAAATCATGGAAAGATTCGACTCATGTATAAAAAGAATGGAGAACAAATAATGGTTTAGATAACTGAACGTATAAAAAAAAATAACATGTGCCAAAAAAACGTTCATAATTTAATCAATTATATTATTAAGATAGGAGGGAGAATTTTAGTTTTTTTCTTTTCTTTTAATGATCATAATCAACTACATTAGAACTGTCAAAACGGATAACTCGCGGTCTGATCCGACTCGACTCACCGGAATTGATTAGTTAGTGAGTCAACTCAACCCGACTCACTTATTAGTGAGCCAAAAAAAATTCAAACCTAGCCTGACCCACCACGGGTTTGTGGGTTAAACGGGTTGACTTACAAGCTCACTTAATTAAAAAAAATACAATTTCTTTATTTTTTTCCAGTTAAAACTAGATTATAATTTTAATTAAAATGTAAATTAACTTTAATACCATCCAAATACAAACCAAAATCACAAAAATACAAATTATCTATATGTTGGTTAAAAAAATAACCTAACATGACCCAAATGCAAAACTCAACTTAACAAAAAACACTTGTGTGATCTTTTATTTGCAAGTTGGTAAGTCAGTTGGGCTCACCATGGATCTAACCCGGGTGAGCCAGATTCTTAGTGAATCGAGTCAAAAATCAATCCGTAAAAAAATTTCAACTAAACCAAGCCTAAATTCGTGATGAGCCGGGTTAGCTTACGAGTTTTTAACAGCTCTAACTGCAATTGTATTTTGTAGCATCTTTATTATAAAATATCAACATTAATAAATAAAAATAATTTTTTTAATCTATTTCTTTCTAACAGGTCAACATGTTTTTGTAGTTAGGGGATTGATTAGAGCATAGTGGGAACATTTGCATTTAAGTGTAGACATTATAATTTTGTTAGGGGTGTGAAGTGAAGTTATGTTTACATAAGATGCATTGTTTCTGGTATTAGAAGGAATGTGAAAGTGATGGAATAGAGTGGTCCCTGATATATTATTATGGTCTGTGCATGGAAGAGAAGAGTATCTGTCATCATCCTATAATGTCCAGGCACAAAGAAACATATATACATATATTCAAGATAAAGACATATTTTTTGTTAGTTTTTTACATTGTCATTCAAACCACTTCTGTCTGTAATTTCATAAGTCATGATCAATGTTAAACAATGATAATAACAAGTGATTTAAAAGTAATACCTTAAAATCACAATTGATCCAAATCTAAGTACAATTTGTCAGTATCGGTAACAAACATTATTTTTATGTCTAATTCTAAGTCGGACGATAAAATTATTGTCAATTATCATATGTTTAAAGTATTATCTATATTTTAGAACGTGTGTTTCATTACGGTTTGTTGGAAATAGTTTAAGTGTGAGTCAAAAATCTCACATTGGATAAAATTGACAAAATTAAACACATATATAAGATCAAAGACCCATAACATCATTGCTTTAAGATTTTTTGGTTAAAGTAGTGTCAAATATCTCATATATGTAATACTAATGTCATATAACCATATATAAAACCACAATCTCTTAATGACTATAATTATAATCCATATATAACCAAAACATATAAAAGAATATATAACTCAACACGGTTTTATTCTTAAAAAATTATCAAAAAATGAAAGAAATAAGATATATTTAAATTATCTGAGACCTCAACTGCTAAATGATATTAGACTATTAGACGTGATACTTGGAATTGGAATAACTAATATTTACAATTTTTCTTCTTTTGTTAAATTGTGAATGAGTTGGGGGAAGATATTTTATTTTGAGAATTAGAGATGGAGACTGTTTAGAAAACAGTAGCCGTGTGAATAGGTAGAGCTACAAATAACATTATTCATTCATTGCATGTAAATGCGGTTCCTATATATCCATTCATAAAACCAAAGACAAGGAAAATAAATTTAAATTATACGATCATGCATTAATTGTCACAAATCAATATTTATTAGTTCTTAATTTTCACTAGTCATATTATATAGTAACAAGTCATTCACTCTATCCCCACATCCTCTCTCACTCTATATCATATCACATTGTTGCTTTTAGCAAGTTACAATTTGTTTATATTTTAAGTTTTAATTATATATTTTCAAATAATCTTTCAAAGAAAAAAGGTATGTATGTGAATAATTCGAAATGAAGGTACTAGCAGAACAAAAAAACTCTCAAAACTGTACCAAAAAAAAAGACGTGACAAAAGAAAAAACATAAATACTCAACACTGTAGAAGAAAAGGGAAAGTAAGAAAAATAGTGGCAATAGCAGTGCCCTAACTTGGAGGAATTCTTGGAGAAACACCTTTCATCGGTATCGGACAAAACAGCAAGGTGTCAATCACGAGACACGAGAGAAAGGTGGGATTTGGTTTTCTATTTTTTTTTCTTCAAATAAAATATTAATTACTATGAAAAAATCACCACGATAATAATGAGGTAGTTTTCTTAATTAAAATAGAGAAAAAAACTTTTTAAAAGAGTGAAAGGAAGAAGTTTACACCACTACTAGAGAAAAAAGTGTGAAAGCATGGCATGATAGAAGCACTTTTTGTTCTTTATTGAAAAAGATCCTTAGTGGGTTGAAACTAAATCACCAACCCTTCTTAGAGTTGTTTTTTTCTGTCACAAAAGCTGGTCCTCCATCGGATTTTCTTCGCACCAAAATCAGTTGAATACAGAACTAAAAATGCACACCAAGGTCCACAACATATCCTAACCCTCCTTCTGTGTGAACTTCATTTTTTCTCGAATAGAAAAAAATTGTATCTATTTATTTGTAATTAATATAAAATCTTCATCACATCTTCAAAATTAAACATTAATAATAGTCCATGACGATAATGAGTAGTATAATAGATCAAATAACAACAAATTTTTCGTATTACAATAATTTTTTTTTATTAGTGATCAAATTTTGTGACAAAAAATAATTAGCTATTATATCAATCTATAAACTAAAGAATAGTAGTAATGAGGTATAATTATTAATTTGGTTCTCTAATTTATTGAGTTTGTTCAATTTGGTATCCTTATTTTGTATACTTGATCAGGTAAGATACTAAACTGAATCATTCTATCAAATAAAAGTATCCAATTGAACATTCCAAAAATTCGGAGACCAAATTGAACCTTCCAAAAGTGTGAAAAATAAATTGAACCAATTAAAAAATTGGGAGACCAAATAAATAATTATTCATAATAACTAATATAGTTTCTAAATTGCTCTTTATAGTTAATTAATATCTAAATTACTCACTAACATTATCTATCTAGGTTTTAGTTACCAAAAAATTAATTTTTAAATTTATATACAAATTTAGAAACTAATTTTTTTATATTTAAAATCTTGATAACTAATATTTGTGACAAATTTAAAAAATATTTAACTATAATGTTCACTATATTAATTATTAATAATTTTTAATTTACAAATTAGTATATAAATTTATCATTATAATTTTATATCTAAAATTAATCATTAACAAAAAATAATAATAATAATAATAAATTCAAAAAATAAATTTCACTAAAATAAATTTTAAATAACTAATATTATATTAAAAAATAACTTGAAACTTAACAAAATCTTTACAAACCGTAAAGTTTGAATTCAATTATATACTAAAATCTGGACTTTAATTTTGGCACTTCAAATTAAATTTTGATTGAGGGTTAAAGGAAGATAAAGAAAGAAATATAATTGTCCAAGGAGGGACCCATTATTAAGGGCAGCAAATAAATGTAGCTGACCACGTTTTCAAGAGTTTTGAGCATTAAAGTCACTCTGGTCCCTGCACTGTCATGGTGTGTCCCATTCCATTGATGTAAAGTTCTATCTACCCTCTTTCATTTCATCATGATACAAGAAGGATGAGAGAGAAAATAAAAGTAATGTCACCTCGTGTATATGTGTCCATTTTTTTTTTATATCATTATTAGCTTTCTTTTTACTCCCTTTATGATTTCTTTTTTTCAATTTTATTTATTACTTTTAACAGTTTCAATTTATTTTTTTAAATTAGTCGATATAAGTTTTACAGGAAACTAATAACAACAACGTTACAATGATAATATTAAATAGAATTAAATATGATTTTGGTAAATGAAATTTGGAACTAGTTTTTTTAGAAAATTTTAATTAAATTTAGTTTTTTTAATAAAATTTTATTAAATTTATTTAACGTTTCAAACGTATTTTACGAGAATATTTAAATTATTTATATTTTAATATATTTTTGTTTTAATATTAACTTAAATATTATTATAAAATGTGTTTAAAATATTAAATAAATTTAATAAAATTTAATAAAAAAAATTAAATTCACACATTTCTAAGTATAAAAGATTAAATTAATATAAAATTTTTAAAAAAAAAATAATTTTAAAATTCACTTAAATTAAGAGAACGATATAACTTTAAAATAAAAAAATAGTATTAATGAGAACCCATGTCTTTGAGGGGCCTACATGGCTTTCGGGCGATATATGATGAAGGTGATTATATATATGATGAAGGTAATATAATCAACTCTTTCACATTACAAAATCAGATAGAGATGGCCATGGTTGTGCTGTGCAGTGTTTCTATTTTTTTATATATATATAAAACTGAAAAAATATATATATGAAAAAAAATGTAAAGTGGATACTATATCGAAATTCAATTCAATGATAAATATATTGAATGATGAATCAAATTTATCTTTATAAAACATGTGTTTTTACATTATTTTTTTTCTCTTTATGCTAAATATTTGACAAAATCTGCCTAATTATGGTTATAATTCTCTCTATTTGTAGCATTCAGGTGTGGGTGAGACACAATGATGTCACAAAGACATAATCATGAAGCCATTTTAATATAAATTGTGTTGTTTAATGATTGAACATAGTATGAAGCTCTAGGGTAGGCAATAATCTGAAGCCCAACATTAATCAAAGAAATGGATAAATAATTTAAGAAATTGGTTTGAAATTAAATTTATTTTTCACATTTAGTTTTAGTTAAAAATAAAGTTTTAAAGCGATATAATTTGTCTTTGAGTTTTTTTTTTATTCTAAAATTGATTTACTAGTAAATAAATATTGATTCAACATACAAGTTACTATAAGGTTACTTTAATTAAGAATTAACTAATTAATCTGTTAATTCTGTGTCTCCTTTTACATGTGTTTATTTTGTACATATAAAAGAAATAATATATGTGGTCTCAAATTTATGGTAATGGGTATATTAAGTTGATTTTTTGGGATATTAATTAATGAGGACTTATAAAGATGACCTAAATGGTAGATGGTTTAATTAACGGTGCCTTCTCTGTTCCCCTAAATTAAAGTTGTCAACTACTAAATAGGAAAAGAAAAAAAAAAAAAAAAAAAAAGAGATGAACAAAGTATATCGGGAACAATATTAATTGAACCAGCAAAATATTAGGTTGGTCTTATTAAAAACTCCTATCTTCGTAGTGGAATAATTCTTGTAATATGATATTTGAATTTTCCCTTTTGTACAAATTTCTTAAATTAAAAATAATTATATTATTAATAAAAGTAAACTAAATTTTTAAATATCTCATCAATTAATTTGAATATTTCAAATTAAAATGTTATTAAAAATTATTTTGTTAAATAATTAAAATATTTTTTATTTTTATATAAGTATCATTTAACATTTGTTCCATCATTCTTCATTTTTATTTCTTTTTTTTCATCGATAAATTAATTTATCTTTTTCTTTCACTTTTTATACTCACTTAAAGAATGCAAATTAAAACTAGGAATGCATAAAAATGAAAATAATAATCAAGTCATCTAATCAACTATAAAATTAAATGATACAATATAAATACAAAAAAAATGAAAACTTAGTATAACTATTTTTTCAATTAATTAAAAATATTAAATTTATAAAGTATTTAAAACTTAATCAATGATGTCAATGTTTAACAACTGTTAGAATTTAAGAAAATAAATTCAAAACCCATCCGAATTTTGGTTAATGAAGATGAAAGCATCTTAAATTTGAATATTTTGTTAGAAATTTCATTTGATGGTACATAATATTTATAGCATTTGTATTAGTTATTTATAATTAATTAGTTCAATCAAAGTAATATAATTTTAGTAGGTTTTTTTAGTTAACAGTGATGAAACTATTATGGGTTTGAATAAGTAAAAATCATATTTGACCTGTTATAGGTTAATGAAAATCTTGATAGGTTTAAAATTTTAAAATTAGAAGGATACTCATGTTTCTCAACATGTCAAATTAGAAATATATGTCCCTCTCCTCTGTCTCTCCATCAGCATATGAATATTAATTTGGCTAAAAAAGACTATTCTTCCACATCTATATAACCTGTATTCAATATCAAGATGGAAACATGTATGTTTTATAACACAAAGATATTGATAAAACGATGCTCTCTTTTATTGATATATTAAGAAAGATTGATTATGAGATTATTTAAAAAAAGTTTGTGCAAAATAAAATTGTGTACAAAATCATAAAGTTTATTCTAGCATATTTTTGTTTTGAAGTAGCAAATTAATTATCACTTTTTAGGTAAAAACATAAAATAACATTTTGATCAAGGTATCTGTAAAATCAAAATTAGCTTTTAGTTTTTATAAACTATCGCGTTAATGTGTTTGATTTGATTTGTAGCTCCTCATCTAATAATATAAAAGTACTAAATAAAATATTTAATATTGATAAAATAAAACAAATAGTTAAAAACATATATAAGATATTCATAGAGTTATCTAAAATAATAACTATAACAATATAAAATATATACAGAACCACAAAAGATATCTAAGAGTTTCTAAGACAACTATACTTCTATACAACTACAAGAAACCTATCCACTATTCTATGGCCTCACTATTATCCTCTAGAGGAACATCCTTACTTATGCTCTTATGTGCTCACATAGTTAAGTGATTGTTGCAACAGAAACAAACAAAACATAAGCCAGACAAAGCATGCAACGGGGTAAGTTAGTATGCAAAAAAATATTCATATATAATTAAATCATGCCAGAAACCCAAAAAACATGGTATAATATATCTATGCTTATAGTCACGCAAGCAATTGACACTAAACTCAATTATTCAGATACATGTACTTAACATTGAACTCACTGGTGGTGTGCACCTATGGTGATTCTCAAACTCTGCAAAGCTTGGCATCAAGGGGTTATCACCCAACTACACACAAGGTAAATCCTCTTTGTGCCTATGAACAAACAAATTCAATGACTAGGACATCTTGTGACTCTCACCACATAACCTATTCTACTCTACTTGAGTGTGAATAGTTATTAAAGTACATGATACCTCCATATTAAATCTATATGTCAATGCATACACTACAATTATCACTACACATAATTTATCCTTGAAATTCCTTCAACACCATCATACATGCTCATGGTACCATATTCACTTTAATTTATCGTAATGAAAACCATAAAATAAGCTTTGCATCAAACATAAAACATAAAAAAACAACCAAACAAGAAAAACAAGGTATGTGGCGCTCAACGCCATTTGCCTTGCAAAGACTAACGCTCAGCGCCCTGGGACCAAACTGCTCTTAGACATGCAGATGACCTAGTGCTCAACACTGCTTGGACGACACTTAATGCCCATCAGCTTGCAAAAAGTGGGGCTTAGCAATGGAGAATGTCGCTCAATGCCATATTCGATGACATCAATTTCATTTTTGTGTTTTTTAGGCGATCTATACTTGTTTCATAGCTCAATTTGGTACTCCTCTTTTAAGTATTGATCTAAAATTGTTTTTAAAACACATTAGCAGGTACCAATTTAATCAATGACTCATATTCCAAATATACAATAATTAATCAAGCTATCCAAAATACTAAAAATCATCCATACCAACAAGATTCATTATACAACTCAATTTCATCACCAAATTAAAATCAACGCCAGATATGCAAAAATATCAATTTATATCAAATGCACACACAAAGACAATAACTAGTTTCCCTTACTAGGTGAAATTGTTCGACTGGACCAAAACATCTCTCAAGCCACAGGATACTCTATCTACACATAGACGATCACATTATACCCTCATGGTCATTTTTCTATAGAGAACCAAAAAGAAGATTGAAAAACACATGCGACCTCAAATGGAGGAATTGATCCATTACACTTGAATATCTCGCCGTGAGGATCACGCAGGCGGTCTACGATCTTCAAACAGATGAACTAGGAGTCAGATGAGTCAAATAGCTCAAAGAGAGGGGAGAGATCTTTTAGAAAAAGTTTTTAGAGGGATGAAGTGTTAAGTAATGAGATCCCTTTATGAGATTTCTATTTATATTTAAACGTTTTATTATTAAAATAATAGGGTCTCATTATTTTAAATCATTGTCACTCCTAAAATATGCATTTATTATTCCACATATTTTTTTTCTTATATTTAAAAGTAAAGTTTATTTTAATTTCATTCTACTTTAAAGTTATAATATTTTTTAAAAAAATTATTTGAGTTTACTTAACATGATTTTACAACTTAAATTGAAATACATATTAATGGGAAGAAGAGAAATGTTTTTTGTTTATATTTAATTTTTTTTATTGAGTCAATTAGACAGACATTTTGAATTGAGAAAATAAAGTGATCTGTAATTGTAGTACAAGTTTAATGGTAGCCCTAATATCACACCTCATGTTTCAACGTACAAGTTTAATTGAGGCCCACCGTGATTATAAGTTTGTATTAATTGGGGGCAACAAAAACCGTAATACTAGGCCCAGTAGCCCAACCTTGCAAACAAATAAAAAATATTAGATCTTAGTCGTACATGTTTAAAGATTCTTTGTTATCTGTTTTTGAGAATTATTTTGTAGAAAAAAGGAAAAGAAAAATAAATTAATAAAAAAGTTTTTATTTTTATTTTTGTAAAAAATTAATAGAGTAAAAACCAGAAAGAGAAAACAAAACATTTTGTTGCTTCCGTTTTCTATTTTAGTTTTTTTATTACTTCTTTTAGTATTTTTGTGTTTTTCATCAATAATATTATCAATAAATCAAATTATAAAAAAAATTAAACATATACTCAATCTACTATAGATACCAATGTTGCTTTACACAAAACTTAACGATAGGTAGATATAAGCTATTTTTTATAAATAAAAATGATCACAAATTATATAAAAATATTTAAGCTTAATTTATAGTTCACTGAGTGAATAAATTGAATTTAATTTTTTTTATGTTTGATATTAGAAGGTTTCAATAACTTGTGTGTATAAAAGGAGACATACCTAAAAAATATAGTTTATCTGTAAAACTTGTCATAACACGTAATTTTTATATTCAAACATTTTCCGTTCTTGTTGTTTTTATTTTAGTTTTTCTTAAATATTTATTAATTGATAAACTTAAAATATACTTAAATAAAAAATTTGAGTTGTTCCCCTTCTATACATAATCCTCAATCTTGATCAAATGGGCCCATCATTGTTTTTCTAATTAGGTCTTTCTTTCTGCACCCCAGGTTTTACTTATGTACCCCAAATTTTACTTCCCTGCAGATTATATATATTTCATGGATTTCAAAATCCAGTTCCGAAAATTCTTGGATTTCGAAATTCAATTTCAAAATTTTACAAATTTCAAAATGCAGTTTTAGATTTTTTTTTCTTTCGAATTTTCAGTTCTGGATTTTTTCGAATTTTAAAATTCGGTTCTAAATTTCCTGAATTTTAATATCCTATTCTAGATTGGTTCTGGATTTTAGGAAACCTTATTTTGAAATTCAGATTTGAATTTTCTCGAATTCCGAAATCGGATTCTGAAATTTTTCGAATTCTGAAATCTGATTCTGAATTTTCAGAAATCCAATTTCAAAACTAATTTAGTGTGTTTTAGAAATTAAAATCCGGTTTGATGGGTGCATGAAGAAATTCGGCGAGAAAAACACCCTTATAAGAGTTAAATGTATTCTTTTTTTATATTTAATCAAACATTAAATACACATTTCTTTAAAAGGATTCTATTTGCATTTTTTTTCTTTCTCTCAGCCCCTTTCAGCATTTTTATTTATTTTACCAAATATATTCTCTCAAGAAATTAATTTTGGTTTTTAATACACTTTTTTAATCCAAATATATTGCACCTTTGATTCCTATAAAATGTTTTGGAAAATAAAAATAATTATAAGTTATCGTAAGTTTTTAATTTTAATTAATGTGAAACTTTGTTTTAGTCTACGGAAAGCATCAATTTTTTATTTCTAAAGAGCAAAAGGTAAATAATGACCATGTTTATCAATTATTCCATTTATATTCATATGAAATATATTTTTTTAGTGTAATACCCTTTAAATTGTCATATTTTATTTTTTTTATCTTTGCATTGAATATCAATAAAAGGAAATTTCCAATAATTGAAAATAATCGTTATATGATAGTTTAAATTATTTAGTTCTTGAAAATCTAGAACATGGTTTATATATTAAAATTATCTCCAAACCCAAAAATTTTCGTTTCAAAAACTCCATCCAAAAAAGAAATATTTATTATTAATTTTAGTTATCTAAAATACTCGTTTGTCTTATATAATGTACAGACTAAAATACGAGCTTTACTTGTATTTTCTTTCCCTTTTTTCGATAATTTTTCTTTTTCTCCTAGCTTATTATTTTATACTTTTTGGTGGTGTATTTTCTATTTTTGCAGTGGTGTATTTATTTTTATACAAGTTGTTATTTGATCACAAATAATTACCTAGAACTATAACTTTGAATAGAAACATAGTATAATACAATTTGTTTGACATTTTTGGTGTTCAACTAAATTTTATTTGTTGTTTACTTTTAATCATGTAACATTCACAAATCACGTAAATACCTTTTAACTGACTTTTTCTTTTCTATCGTTTCCCCACTTTTTCTTCATCCCATAAACACTACCCTAATTCTAAAACTACCATGTAAGTAGTAATTATATATATATATATATATATATATATATATATATATATAAAGTAATTTCGTCACAATTATTAAAAAAAAAATAGACACGCCTTTCTTATTTCATTGGTATTCGTGATAATTTGTCAATTACGATAATAATGAATTTAAAATTATATTTATAAAGCTTTAAACTTTGTCCTAAAAAGATATTTGGGTCTAGCTTTTTCGAAGGTCCAAGATCCGTTCACTTGGGATCCCCAAGATCCCTCACAACCACTCACTTTTCATTTTTGCTTCCTTTTCCACAAGATAGTCTCTCCCTTACTCCCTTTTTTTTGTTTCTAACAGAGAGCTCCGCCAGGGTTTGATCAAGACTCTTCTCAAAGCTAACATAACGTCATCCCTCCATCTTCTTAAGCTACGATTGTGTTGTGGTGAGCCTTTGTTAGAGCTTTCTTACGCTGCAATCCTCTCTTTTCAGGTAAGGGAAGCTAGGGTTTGCATGATTTTACAATATTCTGCTTGTTTTGAATTTGTTTCATGTTTATATGGCTTGTTTGTTGTTGTGGTTGCCTGGAAGGTGTTAAAACGTTGTTTGGTTACGAATGTCTGGTTGTTGCATGCGTGAACAGTGGCGAGAGCTGGTGTTTTCGCCCAAGCGAGCACGTCTCTCCTAGGCGAGAGTAGTAGAAGCTCGCTCTGGTTTTTGCTCGAACTCTCGCTCAGGCGAAGAGCTTCCATTTTGAGCGATGAGTTATCTCACTCAGGTGAGGAGGTCTCGCTTAAACGAGAACTCGCAAAAACCTGTTTGCAATCTCGCTTAAGCAAGAATTTTAAGCTTAATCGAGATCAGTTTAGCTTAAGCGAGATCAGTTTAGCTTAAGCGAGAAATTTTAGCTTAAGCGAGACCTAGTTGTTGGATGTTGTTTGATTGCGGGAAAACCGCTTTGTGTGTTATATGATTCTAGAGCGATACACTCTTTTGTGTCAGATTCTTGTGTGCAAGAGTTGTGTCTGTCGGTTTGTGAGCTACAATTTGATCTTGTGGTATCTACGCCGACATCTGGGTTGGTCAACACATCGTCCGTGTGTGCTAGGTGTCCAATGGAGGTAGATGGGCACATGTTTAAAGTCAATCTGATATGCCTACCTCTACAAGGCTTGGATGTGATCTTGTGAATGGATTAGCTCTCCGCCAATCGCTTTCTCATAGATTGTCGGGAGAAGAAATTGTTGTTCTCCAACTCAGAGGAGCCTGAGTTGTTGTCTTCTCACGATGTTATGAAGGAAATCAAGGACAGTGCGCAATGCTTCATGATCTTTGCTTAGTTGGAGGTTGAGAAAGAGGAATGGATAACAGTGATACCCGTGGTGCGGGAGTTTGAGGATGTGTGAAGTACCAGGGTTGTCTCCGAGGAGAGAAGTTGAGTTCTCCATAGATCTGATACCAGGAGCGGGTCCAGTGTCGATAGCTCTTTACCGCATGGCTCCAGCAGAGTTGGTGGAGTTAAAGAAACATGTAGAAGAGTTGTTTGAGAAACAATTTATACGACCTAGTGCTTCGCTGTGGAGAGCTCTAGTGCTATTGGTCAAGAAGAAGGATGGTGGCACGAGACTGTGTGAACTACCGACAATTGAACAAGCTGACTATCAAGAACAAGTACCCCTTCCGAGGATAGATCATCTGATGGATCAGTTGTATGGGGCATCAGTGTTCTCTAAGATTGATCTACGGTCGGAATATCACTAGATTTTGGTGAAGGTGGAGGATATCCAAAAGACTACCTTTAGATCCAAACATGGGCATTATGAGTATGTCGTTATGCCTTTCGGTGTGACTAATGCTTCAACCTTGTTCATGGATTACATGAACATGATCTTTAGGCCATTTTTAGATAAGTTTGTCGTGATCTTCATAGACGACATACTCATTTATTCCAAGACTCATGAGGAGCACGCCGAACACCTGAGGATAGTGTTTGGGATCCTGAGGGAGAAGCAGTTATATGCCAAGCTGTCTAAATGTGATTTCTGGATGAAGAAAGTACAGTTTTTGGGGCATGTTATATCGGCTTAGGGCATAACAGTGGATCCAGCTAAGGTGGAAACGATGATAGAGTGAGAATGTCCCAAGTCAGTGACGGAGGTCAAAAGCTTCGTGGGTTTGGCTGGCTACTATAGGAGATTCATAGAGGGATTCTCCAAGATAATGACGCCTCTAACCCAGCTTACCAGGAAGGTCAACATTTTGCTTGGACTGACAGGTGTGAAGAAAGCGTTCGAGAGCTTAAGCAAAGGTTGACTAGTGCCCCAGTTTTGGTCATCCCCGATGTTAATAAGTCCTTTGAGGGTTACTGTGATGCTTTTCACCAGGGATTGAGTTGTGTGTTGATGCAAGAAAGGAAGGTAGTAACACACACTTTAATGCAACTAAAAATTCATGAGAAGAACTATCCCACCCATGATATAGAGTTGGAAACAGTGGTGTTTGCTTTCAAAATCTGGAGACACTACTTGTATGGTGCACAGTTTTATGTGTTCAGTGATCACAAAAGCCTCAAGTATCTTTTTTATCAGAAGGAGTTGAACATGAGGTAGAGGATATTGATAGAGTTTTTGAAGGACTATGACTTCGAGCTTCTATACCACCCGGAGAAAGCAAATGTAGTAGTTGACGCTTTGAGTAGGAAGACAGGGCATGTGGCTCACCTCATGATTAAGGAGTTGGAGTTGATTGAAAAGTTCAGGGATATGAAGTTGCAAGTGGAGTTGGAGCCATAATTTATTAGATGTAGTACCCTGACTACATCTAGCTACTTTCGGAGCCTGATCAAAGAAAAACATTTGATGGATGTTAGTTTGCAAAAGGTAAAAAGGTTGCTTGGATCAGACGAAGCAAAGGAGTTTACCTTACGTAGTGATAGTGTGCTGAGGTTCAGAGGCATAATTTGTGTGCTAAGATTCAAAGGCAGAATATATGTGCCGAATGATGATGAAGTAAGAAGGTTGATTCTTGAGGAAGGGCACAAAAGTCGTCTTAGTTTGCATCCTAGCATGACTAAGATGTACCAAGACCTCAAGGAAACCTTCTTGTGGCAAGGTATGAAGAAGGATGTTGCACAGTTTGTATCTACCTATTTGACTTGTCAAAAGGCAAAGGTGGAGCATCAAAGACCCAGTGGGACGCTCTAATCGTTGGATATACTGGTGTGGAAATAGGATAACATAACTATGGATTTTGTTACCCATTTGTCACGAACCTTGAGAGGTCATGATGCTATATGGTTTGTGATAGATCGGTTAATCAAGACTGCTCACTTTTTGGCAGTGAATTTGAGGATGTCTATGGCCAAGTTGGCTTAGCTATACATCAAGGAGATTGTGAGGCTGCATGGAGTGCCCAGTAGCATAGTGTATGATCGAGACCCGCACTTCACCTCTAGGTTGTAGTAGACACTACAGGATGCTTTGGGGAGCAAGTTGAGGATGAGTTCTGCCTATCATCCTCAAACAGATGGGCAGTCAGAGCGAGTGACAGTCCTTGAAGGATTTGTTGAGAACATGCATCTTGGATCATCTCGGTAGCTGGGATGAGGTGTTACCGCTAGTGGAGTTCACCTATAACAACAACTACCAGACGAGTATTGAGATGACACCTTATGAAGCCTTGTATGGAAGGAGATGTCAGACTCCCTTGTGTTGGTATAAGGATGGCGAGTCAATTTTAGTTGGGCCAGAATTGTTGAAATAGACCACGTAGAAGGTGAAATTGGTGAGAAATAGGATGCAGGCATCTCAAAGTAGGAATAAGGCATATGCAGATCGAAGAAGGAGGCCCTTGGAGTTCGCAACTAGGGATCATGTGTTCTTGAGGGTGACCTAAACCACTGGTGTGGGAATAGGCTATCCGCTCAAGGAAGCTTGCTCCTAAGTTCTTGGGTTCATATCAGATCTTGAGAAGGATAGGGGTTGTGGCTTACGAGATTGTTTTACCTCCGTAGTTGTCTAATCTTCATCCAATTTTTCGCGTATCCCAGTTGCAAAAGTATGTGTTTGACCCCTCTCACGTGTTGGAGGTTGAGAATGTGCAAGTTAGGGAGGATCTAACAGTGGAGGTACAACTAGTTGGTTTAGAGGATCACCGAATCGAGGAACATAAGGGAAAACCCATCAGTCTTGTCAAATTCATCTGGGACCGGAGGACATGTGACTCTACATGGAAACTAGAGGAGGATGTAAGGAAGTTATATCTACATATGTTTTCTGGTAAATCCCAATTTTCGTGGTCAAAAATTTTTATTGTTGGAGAGATGTTGTGAGACCCCTTTTTATTTAAACTCGGTCCTAAAAAAGGTTTGGACCTAGCCTTTTTGAGGGTCCAAGATCAACCCACTTGGGACCACCAAGACCCCCTTACAGCCACACACTTTTCATTCTGCTTCCTTTTCCACAAGACAACCCTTCCCTTACTCTTTTTTTTCTTTAACAGAGAGCTCCGCTAGGGTTTGATCAAGACTCTTCTCAAAGCTAACATAATGTCATCCCTCCATCTTATTAAGCTAATGTTATGTTGTGGTGAGCCTTTGTTAGAGCTCTCTTACGTTACAATCCTCTTTTTCCAAGTAAGAGAAGTTAGGGTTTGCATGTTTTTACAATATTCTGCTTGTTTTGATTTTGTTTCATGTTTATATGGCTTGTTTGTTGTTGTGGTTGCCTGAAAGGTGTTAAAACGTTGTTTAGTTACGAATGTCTGGTTGTTGCATGCGTGAACAATGGCGAGAGCTGGTATTTTCGCCCAAGCGAGCATGTCTCGCCTAGGTGAGAATAGCATAAGCTCGCCCTGGTTTTTTCTCAAACTCTCACTCAGGCGACGAGCTTCTGTTTTGAGTGATGAGTTATCTCGCTCAGGCGAGGAAGTCTCGCTTAAGCGAGAACTCGCAAAAACCTGTTTGCAATCTCGCTTAAGCAAGAATTTTTAGCTTAAGCAAGATCAGTTTAGCTTAAGCGAGATCAGTTTAGCTTAAGCGAGATCAGTTTAGCTTAAGCGAGACCAGTTTAGCTTAAGCAGGACCAGTTTAGCTTAAGCGAGAACTTTTAGCTTAAACGAGAACTTTTAGCTTAAATCATACAAGGATTTTTCAGCAAACACACATGGTTCTCTTTTCCAACCTCAAGGAATCCATCTGGCTGTGACATATAAATTTGCTCCTCTAAATTCCCATGCAAGAATGCAGTTTTCACATCAAGTTGCTCTAACTCCATATCCAAGGCTCATCATAATAGAGATTTTCAGCCACTGCCAAGGCATACAAAACATAGTTATGTTAGGTTTTACAGAGGGGGTTTCACTGGGGAGAACAACACCAATGAGATATGAGCCTAACCACATAAGATACTGACACCACTCTCAACCCAAAACCTTAAGGCAATAGGTTTATGGGTCTTTATTCTTATATAGTGCTCTATTTTTCTCAATTTTGGTCAATGTGGGACTTAGACTCACACTTGGATTCTTAACAATCTCCCCCTTAAGGGTGAGTCCCTTCAACCACATTGGTACACTCCCCCTCCAGCGGAAGTTGCCCAACCACGAGTACTCCTTTTCTGCCCTTTTATGTACCGCCGTTATTCTTAACGGGACACGCTTTACCTGAAACCCTTACCTGGGACCTTTGTTAGGAAGACTTTCGATACTAGAACCATACTGTACTCGTCTGAGCCGGTTTTAACCATCGGCTCTGATACCACTTGTTAGGTTTTTAAGGAGGGGGTATCATTGGGGAGATACAACACCAATGAGATCTGAGCCTAACCACATAAGACACTGACACCACTCTCAACCCAAAACCTTAAGGCAATAGGTTTATGGGTCTTTATTCTTATATAGTGCTCTATTTTTCTCAATTCTGGTCAATGTGGGACTTAGACTCACACTTGGATTCTTAACAATCTTCCCCTCAAGGGTGAGTCCCTTCAACCACATTGGTACACTCCCCCTCCAGCGGAAGCTGCCCAACCACGAGTACTCATTTTCTGCCCTTTTCTGTACCGCTGTTATTCTTAACGAGACACGCTTTACTTGGAACCCTTACCTGGGACCTTTGTCAGAAAGACTTTCGATACTAGGACCATACTGCACTCGTCTGAGCCGGTTTTAACAATCGACTCTTATACCACTTGTTAGGTTTTACAGAGGGGGTTTCACTGGGAAGAACAACACCAATGAGATCTTAGCCTAACCACATAAGATACTGACACCACTCTCAACCCAAAACCTTAAGACAATAGGTTTATGGGTCTTTATTCTTATATAGTGCTCTATTTTTCTCAATTCTGGTCAATGTGGGACTTAGACTCACACTTGGATTCTTAACAAGTTAGTATCAAAAACACATGTAACATCTGCATACCTTACAGGTTTCCTGATTTCTCTTTGTGTTCTTCTTGTTGCTATACTTTGATCCAAATTTTCTTTATTTGAATCTTCAACCTCAAGCTCCACCTTTTGATGAATTCCCTTATTCCCTACAATATTTCCAACCTCCTCTTTTTGGCCAAACATAGCAGACTCACTAAAAGTAACATCTATGCTAATAATAAACTTTTTATTTCTATTATTTTCAGTACACCATAGTCTATATCCTTTGACACTCATAGGATACCCAAGAAATATACATTTCATTTCCCTAGGCTCTAATTTACCATCATTCACATGAGCATAAGCAGGACAACCAAATATACGTAAACCAAAATAATTAGAAGGTTTACCAGACCATACCTCTTGAGGAGTCTTTAAATCAATAACAGTAGATGAAAACCTGTTCACCAAATAGACAACAATATTAACTACTTCAACCCAAGAGAGACCAACATTTAAACGCATGCACCGAGCACGTTGAAGTAGTGTTTGATTCATCCGTTCAACAACACCATTCTGATGTGGTGTATGTCGTACTGTAAGGTGCCTGACTATACCTGCTTCTTTGCAGTAATCATCACACACTGTATTGCAGAACTCTAGTCTATTATATGTTCTTAGAGTCTTGACTTGTTTCCCATTTTGTTTCTCAACCATAGTCTTCCACTCCTTGAACCGTACAAACACTTCATCCTTGGTCTTCAAAAATTACACCAAAACCTTTCTAGAGTAGTCATCGATAAAGGTCACAAAATACCTGCATCTTCCATGAGACAAGGCAAGGGAAGGACCCCATAAATCAGAATGAACATATTGTAATTTTTCAGTTGAAGTGTGCTTACCATGACAAAATTTCAACCTGCGTTTTTTACCCATAACACAAGATTCACAAAACTTCAATTTCCCTGTCATCGCTCCACCCAACAATCCTTGTTTACTTAACACAGCAAGACCACGTTCACTCATATGACCCAATCTACGATGCAATAATTCTTTATTATCAACACTCTAAGGAATGGGATACAAACACCGTTCCCTAAAAGGAATGGCTAAGCATAATTGTTCCAGTTTCAAGATCTGAAAAATCTGAGCAAGAACAAATTTTCTTTATCTCTCTAATTTCCTCTTCCCTTTTTCACTTACCACTATATTATCCTTTTTTTCTCTTATATAGGCCTTTCCCCCGTTTGATAAGCATGAAGACGTGCCTATTTACTTGCCAGTATCTGGCTTGATATATAGCCTTTATTTTAGGGATATCTTAACTTCCCCCTTTTATCACGTTATAACCGTTTACAACAGACACCTCATACTTGCACTTCGACAGGTTTTTAGGGATGTTTTAATGGGCCTCAAGTCGCAAAATAATAGTGGTCCAGGCTTTTTAACTGAAATCGGTCAAATCGGAACCCAATCGCTTATCTGAGCTACTAAAGTATAACTCGGATGCCGAGATGGTAAGCCAGGGATAGTAGGTAAGAATAACCATCATTTATGTCAGGCACATTTTTAACCCGTTGTCACAAATGATCAACACGTGGCTGTTTAATCTACGAAATCTGGTTTCGCCAAGGTAGGAAAGGCAACCCTTAATCACGATAAAGTAATGAAGGGTTGGATGACTGTGTACTATCCCTGGCTTACCATCTCAGCATCCGAGTTATACTTTAGCAACTCGGATAAGCGATCGAGTTCCGATTTGACCGATTTCAGTTAAAAGGCCTGGACCACTATTATTTTGCGACTTGAGGCCCCTTAAAACATCCCTAAAAACTTGTCGAAGTACAAGTATGGGGTGTCTATTGTAAACAGTTATAGCTTGATAAAAGGGGAAAGTTAAGATATCCCTAAAATAAAGGCTATATATCAGGCTAGATACTGGCAAGTAAATAGGCACGTCTTCATGCTTATCAAACGGGGGCAAGGCCTATATAAGAGAAAAAAAGGATAATATAGCGGTAAGTGAAAAAGGGAAGAGGAAATTAAAGAGATAAAGAAAATTTGTTCTTGCTCAGATTTTTCAGATCTTGAGATTGGAACAATAACATAAATTTCATGTTGTAGCTTTCCTTTCAAACAACCATAGCACCTTTGAAAACTGTAATTTGTCCATCTTTTCCTGAAAAATTGTACCCTTGTTTGTCTAAGGTACCAACAAAGATCAAGTTCTTTTGCAAGCAAGAACATACCAAGCGTCAAACGTTCTAACAATGCCATCATACATTTTTATCTGCACAACGCCCTTCCTTTCACACCAAGCTCCTCATCATCACCCAACTTTACACTGCCATTCCATTCTTTAAATGAATTGAACAACTTCTTGTTAAAAGTCATGTGATAAGAAGCACCGGTATCCATGACCCATGTATCAGCAGAACCAATAGTACTGACCGTCAAAACATCTCCGCCATTTCTTTCATCTGAGCTCTCACCAGAGACAACTGCACTAGAACAAGCAACAATTGCTCTGGCATTATTATTTCTTTCTTTCTTCAGTTGTGGACAATTCTTCCTTATGTGCCCCACCTCTTTGCACTTGTAACATCTCATTTTCTTTGACTTTGAAAGTGAATTACTTTAAAATTTTCATATGATTTCGGCAGAGAACATAACAAATAATAACTTGATCCTCGTCTTCAAGATGATCTCTCAAGAGAATCAAATTGTGTGCTTTTTCCAACATCAAGTTCTTCGCATCATCTGTCATAGTCGCGGGTAATTGATCTGCACCCTCTAGTGTTGGCTGCAACGCACTCCTGATGCACCAGAACCACATTCATCAATTTCCACAAAGTGAAATCATTCGATCCATATCAATATCGAATTTGTACGAATTCATTGCGTTTCTCCAGAGTAGGTCCTTAGCGTAACCTAGAGCTTTGGATACCACTTGTTAGGTCTATAGAGGAGGGGGTTTCACTGGGGAGAATAAACACCAATGAGACCTGAGCCCAACCACATAAGGAATTGACACCACTCTCAACCCAAAACCTTAAGGCAATGGGTTTGTGGGTCTTTATCCTTATATAGTACTCCACTTTCTCATTTCTAACCAATGTGGGACTTAGACTCACACTTGAATTCCTAACAATTCTTTTAATTATTCTATAATGTACCAAGATAGAGTTAGCTGACATCTTCATTTAGCTGCCAAATTATACTACAGGAATCTATGTGGAAGAAGACCAAATGTAACAAAAGTATTCGCAACTGAAATAATTCACTTTCCTTTCAAGAAGAAGAACAACAATCTCATTGTCTACTCTTTACATATAAGCTCAGGGTAAGAGGCAAGTTTCCAATGATGTGCACCGATGATTGCCAAACCACAAATAAAAAAAGAAAATAAAAACTTCACAAAATAAACTAATTCTACCCAATGTTATCTCACTTGTAAAAGCCAAGCCGATATTAGGAGAGCTCCCTATCTCACCCACGAAGTGTAGTAGCAGGGGTGTCCAAAAAATTCAAACAATTAAAATCAATCCATATTTATGCATATCCAAATCACTTTAAGTTCACTTTATTGTATTGGTTTCATATCCAAATCCATTCTTTTGGAAATCAAATCCAATTCAATTAATTAGATAGTTGTTTGGGATTTTGAAAATTCCAAAAACCAATGGCCATCCTAAAACGTTTCAGTTGGGTGGTCTCAACTTTTTACCTGATTTTGATCGGATATGTTTTTGTTGGTCTAGGTCAAAGCATTAGCACCTCAATCATCCTTGATTGGTTCATCATCAACTCAGCCTCGGTTGAGATATCACTGGTTCATCCATCCACGACCAATTGCTCATCTCCCGCTCAACCTCAGCTGTATGGTCTATTCATCATCAGCTTGACCATGATCACAACCTGGAAATCGTTTGACACCAAAGTCAGGGCATTGTTGCCACAACCTTAATCACAATATTGTTGGCTCAACTGAAGAAGTTTTAGTTTAACCCTAGCTGAAGAATCTTTGGATGACTTCAACCCAAGCATCTTTCCGTCAATCATGTCTCAGTTAGTAGTATCGATCAAGATATCTTTCAGATAATCTCGATAAAATCATCTTTCAGTAAACTTCAGCTAGGACATCTTTAACTTAACTTCAGTTAAAGTATCACTACTTTGGCTTCGTCTAGGCCATCTCCAGCTTGATTTCATCAAATCAGCTTTCAGTTTCAAACCAATTTTTGCAATATAAAACCAAATTTAAAGCCAAACTGATTCTAAAACCAATTAAAAAAATCCAAACAAATTTTATCCAATTAAAGAGATATGGATGATTTGGTTCAGATATGAATGGATATTTAAAGATTCAATCCATGCCCATTAGAAGAGAGCAAAACAGAAAGGCAAGCCATCAAAAGTAGTCTTACATATCCAATTAGCAACTGTTATAGTGAATTGAGTGTTGAAAAAATATGAAAATAACTTGTATTCCAAGTCTCGCTTCTTTGGTGTCATGCATTGAGACAATTGGGAAAAAAAACTCCCTGTCTCAATGTACATCCTTCAACGGGGCACACACAGGCTCTACGCAAAGGGACTTATATAGAAAAGTGTACACGATACACTTTTTCATTCAATCATTTTCCAAATCCATGGATTCGATCAATTAGGCATTTCCAAACATCAAACAGCAGCACCATTACACGCTCGCCACAATTGCGAGACCAAACCATCAGACTCCAAATATCAAATTGAACACATAATCTTTCATAACGAAAACAGAAAGACTATGCTAATTACTGAAAGCGCCATAGGACATTGCCAGCAACACTGTACAATCCATGTTTCCATAAAACGATTGCAACCCAATAACCTCCGATCAATAATGAACCAAAAAACACAGTCTTTCTGCACGATCAATTAATGGGTCCCTCCTAATTCCGATTGATTTTTTAAAAGAAGAGACCAAAATCCAATCTTTCACCAATATCACCCACACAACGTTCATATCCGAAACAAACACCAAAAGAAGAAAAAGAAAGCAAGATTCTTTTACAAGTATAAATATTGTGAAATAAAAAAAAGGATCGAATAGAAATAGAATTTGAAGAGAAGAGGGAGAATACGTGCCCGAGAAAGAACGTTATGAGCGAGGGCAAGAGGGAATAATTCTTAAAGGGACTTTTCTTAACAGAAATATTCATAAAATTTCTTATGTATACATGCAAATTAACTAACTGAAAATTAAATAGAGAAAAAATACAAATGATGTTAATATTTAAGGAAACAATATCCTTAAAAATGAATAAGGGAAATAATCTATTGAAATACTCATTCCTTCTCTTAAACATAAATAAATTGTAATTACTTTTTTATTTAATAATTTTTAAAATGTAATTAATTTAGTTAATATTTGAGATTTGATTAAATTATTATATTATATAGTTGTTTTATAGAATAACATTTTACGAAAAAATTAATATATTAATAAATTAATTAAATTTTTAAACATTTATGAAGTTAGTTTATGTTTACCGTTAGAGTCTCTTAAATGATTGCTTCACCCAAAAGTAGTATCACGAATATCAGCGTCGACCTTATTACGGTATTATGAAAATAAAAAAGCTTTTTTTTTTCTCTTTAAATATTTAGGACAATGATTTTTTTCCAATTGGATATTATAATAGTTAAACCGGAACGAATTTGTGTCAATTAATTAATTGACCGGATTTACTGAAGTAATAAGTAATTGAATATGTAATAACAATAATAATAACCGATTCCAGTAATATTTATTAATTAAAAAAATAAAAATAAGGATCTTCTTAATGAATAAAACATTGATTAAGAATAATATTCATTATTTTATTTTATTTGTCATAAAAATATACTTAAGTGTTATTTAATTTTATTTAATGTTTACTAATAAAAATTTTAAAAATAATTTAATAATAAAATATTCTATTTTAATGTTAAAAATTTAAATATAATTAAAAATCAAAAATTTAAATTAACATAAAAACTAACAACAAATAGAGTTAAATGATAAAAGGTTTAGAAAAATAATTAAAATATGAATTTGAGATTCTTTCTGAATTTTCCATAATTTTTTGTAACATTTCTTTTGATTTAACAAAGTTCCATGAATTAAGAAATATACAATATTTTAATATTTGAAATTATTAATTATAAATACATAAAATTAATAATATAAAAATTGTAATTATTTAAATTTTTAAGTGAAATACTGGACTTTAATTTACATTTTCAAGCATTAGAGAGTTTTTTTTTATGTTTTAGTAAAAATCTTAAAACATTTAAAATACTTATTTTGTATTAGAAGAATGTTATTTAAAAATTTCAAAAAATAAATATATTTTTATAAAATATGTCATATAAAATTATATTATTTCAATTAATATAATAAACTATTCCAATTTTTATTATAAAAATAATAAAATTAATAATCATTATTTATATTTTAACCGATGTCCTAACGTTCTCCTAAAATAAAAATAAAAACTCATCTGTAGTTGTTATTACAAGTATTGTATCGTAAAGAAAAAATTATTACAAGTATTTTATTTTTAGAGAAAGATAACGATTATTGAAGCACATATTTAATATTTAGAGATAGGATTGACCAAATTACTTAATTACGTGTTTATTCAAATTTATTAAAATAAATGACTAAATTATAGATTTCTTTAAGTCAAAATAAAAGTGGTAGTAAAAAACATCCATAACATCTTAAATTTAACTTAAATTATTTTAAAAAGTTAAATTTTCTATAATAAGTAGTATACTTTAATTGAAATTTATGTTTTTTAAGGTTCATAAAGATTAAATATATTTTTTATCTTTTATTTTTTGATGAATTTCATACAAAATTAGTCTAATTTTTAAATTTTGAACTAATTTAGTCTTTTAATTTTAAAAATATATAAATTATTCATTTATATAATCTTAACAAAAATTTTATGTAAAAAAATAAATTTACGTATTTCTAAAGTTCAATAACAAAAACAATATACAATATGATAAAATTAATTATCTATTTTAAACATTATTCATTTTGAAGGTTAATTTTATTCTCAAATACCTTAAATGATTAGAAAAGTAAAATGTATTTAAACGTTTATTAACTTTAATTACCAAGCAATGTCAGATTACGGAAATAAGCTCCCAATTAAGAAGATTCCTTCTAATATTACATTATTTTTTGTTTCCATGGGAAATGAGAAGTTATTTCTTTTAAATAACTTTTTCTTTATTACAAAATCAATATTTGGATATGAAGTTTTTAAAAATAATAATTAAATAAATCATTATATTCAAAATATTTTGTTGTAATACATTTAATAGTCTTTTATTACTTAAAACTTGAGATTAAAAATAATTTAAATATGCACTTTTTTAACCCTCTAAAATGCACTTATAATAAACTCCAAACGTGAACTATAATGATAATAAACTTGAGGTTACAATAATAATAAAAAAAAGTATTCGTTTGATATAAATTTTGAAATTTATTCTTCAATATTCTAATTTATACAAAATAAAACGGACACGAAGAGGAACAGAGTATACAAAATTTGGCTGAAACAAGAGTTTGAAATTTGAAACAATATTTCGAACAGAACAGTTTTAACAACTAATTCGTGATGATAGAACAGGTCCTAATAATATCGTAATTGGCACTAATTATTATAATTAGCTACTAATTAGATACTAATTAGTAATAACAATGGTTCTGATTCAGGTTGTAACTTATCATCTGACACTACATTGACGTGGTCTGTTTTCATTCCATCCTTACGCGCCACGTGTCCGTTAAACACATAGTTAGAAAAAATATATAATAAATTAAAATTAAAACTATTCTTACTTTCTGGTTGCTTCGTCCAGGTTCAAAGAAAACTGCGCTTGTATTATTATTTTATTATTACGATCCTTATATTATTATTAAAACATTATATCATTATTGTTATTAAGTTATTAATTATTGTTATTATTACCTAACAGAATAAAAACACACATCGTAAGAACTAAGAGGATTCGGTACAATCTATGGTTCCTTCGTAACCAAACTATTTCCCCCTTCAAATTCTTCCAAAATCACGTTATTCAGGTTCGTTCATTCCTGTAGTGGACTTTTCTCTATTTTTATCATTTTTTTTCTTGATTTGGGAGTTTTAGGGTTTTGGGTTTCGGTGTGTCTTCATGTTTTTCAGGTTGCTCCGATTTTTGTTTTCTTTAGCTAATTCATTTGATCATGATTTTCTTATTTTGTTTTTATCAATCGAACGAATCGTTATTTCAATTTCCAGCTTAAATTGTCGAATTTAATTTTACTTTGTTATTTTATCTAATTTTCGTTGCATGGTTGACGATGATCCTGTAAAATAACTTTTGATCACATAGAATAGAAAATAAAGGATTTGAAGTTACCTTATATCGGGAAATTTTATCACAGTTTTCTGTTGTTGTGAATCCGGTTGTAATGATTTTTTTCTCCCTTTGGGCTTTGTGTTGTTATAGGGATAGTAAAATCATGGCAACTGCAACCATGGCTACTGCAGCAGGTGCAGCTGCCCTTCTGTATTACACATTGAACCGGAAATTGCAGACTCAGGATGCAATAGATGAAGATGCTGAAGAAAATGGAAGTGAAACGACTGATACGCCATTAGGCAGTGCTCGTATTTCTCATCCGTTAATCCAAGCCCCTGGAACCTGGTTAGAGACAATTTCAACGTTGTCTGAGACTCTCAGGTTCACGTATTCGGAGACGCTTGGGAAATGGCCAATTGGGGATTTGGCGTTTGGTATCAGCTTTCTGCTCAAGAGGCAGGTAATGGCAATGCGTACATTTTGATTCTTTGTTGGTGTCCTGATTTGAAGCAGCTGAAAAAACAAGAAAATTGTGGCGTTTTCTTTATCTATATGTAACATTGGATGCATTTAAGTAGTAAGTGGAATGTATTATATAGTATGAATGCCAGTTGCATATTGTTTAGGTGAAACTATAATTGATCAGAAATGGTAGTCGCAACATGCACATAACATGCGACAGACACATTTCACTTAATGGATTGCACATCACTGAAATTGATGAATGAAAGGTGAAGAGAGATAAAGGGAAAGAAAATGGCAGTGTTCAAGAAAGTTACGTGAGTTAGTTGAACTTTTTCATGTATAAATAACATTATTGATGATTGAATAGTTAATGCCTCCCATCTCAATACAAAAAATTATGGTCTCTAAGGAAGTAATCCTACATTTGGATAGCTGTTATAATTTATATTATCTCTGAAGTGTTCCTTACACTTTATAAGTTTTGTTTTATTTTACATTTTGAACCTTCTCAACGTCACAGCAGGGGATTGGTATCATGACTTGCAATATTTGAACTCCTGTTTCTTGTGAATCATTGCCCCTTTTAAGTTGACAAATTAGATCATTCTTGGGTTTTATCATTTTCATATAACTTCTGTTTATACTTACTATGCGAGTAATATGGCTAAGGTAGCTTAGTGGTCAGACTATTTTCTGCAAAATGAATCCTCAGAAGACCGTTCACGTGACCTCTTCTACTTTATATGACAATCCTTGGAAGACATGATAATGATTTCCAAACAGAAGTTGACAAATTAGATCATTCTTGGGTTTTATCATTTTCATATAATTTCTGTTTATACTTACTACGCGAGTAATATGGCTAAGGTAGCTTAGTGGTCAGACTATTTTCTGCAAAATGAATCCTCAGAAGACCGTTCACGTGACCTCTTCTACTTTATAGACAATCCTTGGAAGACATGATAATATGATTTCCAAACAGAAGTCCTGAACTACTGAATTTCTTCATCTCAGCTCTACATAAGTAGAAGAAAAGTTTCTGTGTAATAATGGTTTGGGCCACTTTAATTTCTTCATGTTAAGCTGTAGTTTGTGTGTAATAATCACGCATTTTTGTATTCCAATCCTTAAATTTGGACATAAATGTGATGCTTATTTTTAGTTTTTGGCCCTTTAAAATCAATCTGGTTGGTATAAAATAAATGCTTACAGTATCTCTGTTGTTCGGCTAAGATATTCTGAATTGATTCATATTAGGAATGAATTCTGTGGATGTACCCAGGAAGGAGTAGATTTTGTGGCCAAGAAAATCGATTTTGAGTAAGAACTAAGACCTACTAGTTTTTCAAACAAGGTCACCAAACCTCAAAAATAAATTGACTGGTTGGATCCTGTAGTTTTCTGAATGTATCCCAACAACTATGATTCAAAAGTTGCTATACAGTATAATATCTGGGAAAAATCATTTGTAAAGTCAATTGTTTTACTGTCTAATCCAAATGGACCCCTAGATACTAGACTGTTGATACTCAGAACATTATCTGTGTTTAACATGAAAAATGTAGTTTCTGGTTTTGGTGCTTCCTTCTTTTTTATTTTATTTTATTTAAGTTTGATCCTTTGATTTAGTTTCTTAATTATATCTTGCAGGGGAACTATCAAGTTGACAGTGAATTTTGTGGTAAGGATAGTGTACAGCTGAAAGGACCTGAGATTACTGCTGAACTTAAGTATCTCTTGAAGTTGTTGACCCTGTGCTGGCATTTTTCAAAGAAGCCCTTTCCCTTGTTTTTAGACGAGACTGGCTACACTGAAGAAAATGTTCTCCTTCGGGAAGCCAAAGCAGGAGTAAGTCTTGTTTGAATTTTCAGAAAACTTTATAGCAGTTCAGTATCTGTACCCTGTGTTGACTATGCTGTTGATAGTTATTTTATACATTTTCTTTTGAGAAAGGATGGCAGGCTGCATCAACAGAGGGTGTTGTTTTAGGCTAGTCAAATGTGGAATGGGATAAAAATTTGATAATAGATTTTTTTTTTTCTTTTTGTTTCATTTTGGAACATTTTTTGAATTTTTTTTTTGATGGGGTGAGGCGCTTGGCACAATTGAATCTGATGAATAAGTAATACTTGCTACCATTTCAGTGATCTGTATTCATTTGGTAAAGACAACGTAAGTTTAAACCTGCTGTTCATTTGTCATGCAGATTTTAAAACCAGCTTTTACAATAATTGTTGATCATGACATGAGATGCCTTTTGCTGTTGATTCGTGGCACACATAGTATCAAAGATACTCTAACAGCTGTTACGGGAAGTGTGGTACCATTCCATCACACTGTAGTTCACCAGGGGGGCGTTAGAGATTTGGTTTTAGGTTATGCCCACTGTGGAATGGTTGCTGCTGCTCGATGGATTTCAAAGCTTGCAACTCCTTGTCTCCTTGAAGCACTTGGTCACTACCCTGATTATAAAGTCAAGGTAAAGATATTAATTTTTTTTTTTTTTGTAACATTCCTTGCTATTTGACTAAATAATCCTTCTAACATGCTTCCCTATTAGACCATAATATCATTTAAATTTTCAATATATTATTTAGTTAGTAGTGTGATCAAACATGCATGGCTAGCAGATTGTACTCATCACATTCATGGTTTTTCTTCCTTATCTTCACTAATCTTGAATTTACAACAAAAGTTTTGATTAGATCATGAAATCATTCAGGTAGCTTTAAATAGTTAGTAGATGTTTCTATTGTTTACTGTATAAGTTTTAAAATTCTTATTATGTAGATTGTTGGGCACTCTTTGGGTGGAGGTACTGCAGCAATTCTAACTTATGTGTTGAGGGAGATAAAGGAACTGTCTGTCGCTACATGTGTTACATTTGCTCCAGGTCAGTGTATCACGTTCTGTGTAAATATGATTCTTCAATTTATTTGCAAAGCGAAAGGGTAGTATCCTAGAGCACTTTGGAACTAATATTGGTTTACACAGCAAGTCTCTTGAACCTGACATCTTGTTACCCTTGCAGCTGCTTGTATGACATGGGAGTTGGCAGAGTCGGGTGATAGTTTTATCACTTCTATTATAAATGGAGCTGATTTGGTGCCTACATTCTCAGCTGCTTCTGTAGATGACTTGCGTTCTGAGGTTGTGATCATTAACATCTTGTGTTGGAAAATGTTGTTGTCCTGATTTATTGACCAATATTTGATCATATCTGTGGGTGATCATATAATTTAAGTAATTAGGACTTGTAGTTCAGGTGTTGATAAGACATGCATGGCCCTGGGAAAGTGTAGGACGTCATTTGGTGGGTTTAACTCTCATTTATGGTTATGAACTATTTTATGTTCTCTCAAAACTGCGTATCAAAAAAATTGTGGGATATTATAGAAAGCAGTGTTATAAATATCCCAGTCCCACAAGAAGTTATACAGATTCTAAATTGTTTTGCATTGGCTGTCCTGTTACTCCGCATGAAATTTAATTCCTTCACTGAAATTGATAATCCTCCTGATTTGGTTTGGTTGCCTTAATGGAACTTCGATAATTCGATGGACTTGCTACAATGTTGCATGATGAATGTTTGCAGTTCATAAATTTCATTTTTCCATTCTACATCATTTGGGTATTAAAATTAATTTTCCCATTTTCAGGTGACAGCATCAGCATGGATAAATGACTTGAGAAATCAAATTGAACAAACAAGAATACTAAGTACTGTCTATCGTTCTGCTTCAGCATTGGGTTCTCGCCTCCCATCGATTGCCACTGCTAGAGCAAAAGTTGCTGGGGCTGGAGCCATTTTGCAGCCAGTTTCTAATGGTACCCAGGTACTTTTACCTTCTGTTTTCAATTTTCGTTTATCATGCAACTATGTATTGTCTCTGAAAGCAAGGTGGGATAAACTATACATTGTTGGAAATTAAAAGGAAACGGTCTTTTTATTTGGTTGTCTTTCTTGTGTTGAATAAGATCTATTGGTGTTGCAATCCTGTTGTCAGAAGAGTACACACAATTTTTATGCTTTGAATCATAAGCCTAACCACGACGAGTTTCTACTTGTTAGTTCTCTTCAATCTATGGTTGGGGGTTGACGTGTTCAATCTGATCATGCAAGAAGCGCTAGTGCTGCTGCTTCTATTCCATATCTAACATTTGAAAAACTACAGGTTGTGATGGAGAGAGCCAAGAGTATGGCAGCATGGGCACGTCCAAACCTTAGTTTGTCCTCTTGGTCATGCATGGGACCCCGTCGCAGAGCCTTGAGTGCTTATTCAAACTCCAGAGACGGAGAAAGTTCTCCTACATCTTCCTCTACCAACATTGACTGTTCCGAATCACTTCTTCGTTCTCCCAAGAAGGCGATTAATGCAAAGAACATGAACCTTCCTGTATCTTCATCTATAGAAGAGTGGTCTTCTGAGATAGAATGTGCCAATGAAAGTAGTTCTGATACTGATGTGGACGTTGATCATGGTGACCGTCAGAACCTGATGGACCATGACAGATATGATGATCAGATGAGTGAAGTGGAGTTGTGGCATCAACTGGAGAATGAGCTGTACGACGGTCCTGAAGTTGAGGAGACTGATGTTGTAAAAGAGATAAGGGAAGAGGAAGCAACCCACGAAGTAGAGGAAGCCCAGAGTTCAGTACCAGAAACGAAAGAAGTCTACAGATTTTTCCCTCCAGGAAAGATAATGCACATTGTTACACTCCATTCTGACTCGGATAATGAAAATGATGATAGCCCAACCTATGCAAGTTCAGACAGTAGCGAGCTAGATGAGACTAAGATTGGGATTTTTCTAACTTCCAGGTCTCTGTATAGTAAACTTAGACTCTCCCAGAGAATGATCAGTGATCACTTCATGCCAGTTTATAGAAGGCAGATTGAAAAACTAATAAAAGAACTTGAGCAGGAAGATACTGAGGGCCATGATACACAAGATGTGGTGTTATTATAGTTAAAGACAGTTACAGTCAGATTTATGTTTGTACCATATTGCGTGTCATTGGGTGTTTTTTGTCCCATTGATTTCGGAACGAGTCTCATAGGAGCTGCAGTTTTTGTGCTATGCTGCAATAAGGAACCCAAACGAAGGTGATTACAACAGCCTAATATACTGATTCTCACTCTGATGATCAACTGGAACCAACTCATCACTGGATACCTTAACTTCGATGCTGGCCGGGGAAAAATAATTGTAAATGCTTCCCCAGATCCAAGTTATATGTAAATATAATAACGTGGCACTGTCCAATAAAGGTTAAAATAATTCGTGGTAATTTGAATGAAGAAGTGTCTTTATGAATTGAATGTTTGGTGTATTCTGTATCATACATTCAATTATTTTGAATTGTTAAACATGCTGGTTTCCCCATAATCATTATCAGTTTGGTGGGAATGGTTGGAGTGAGTAACAAAAGTGGGAGTTGGACCAGGTGAGTGAACAAGTGCATGTCATTCAGTCTTGAAAGTTTATTTCCAACAAAGTGTCTTGAAAGATTTCGACATATTACTTGCCAAAGATTCTCAAAACCTGACCCCTAACAAAGCACATTCACTTTTGTACATTGAAACTGGAATGGGCGTTTAGGCAACCCCATTCATTGCTTGGTAAAACGACAAAATGATGCATGCAACTCAACAAAGTAATGCTATAATGAGCTTCGTAATGGCTGCAGATGCAGTTCACACTTTGCAATATTTGACCGAGTGGACCTCATAAATTAGTTGCAATTTCATGTCAGAAACTACGGAACTATTGATTTAGTTCTTCTGAAATTGCACCAGTCATTTATTTAAACAATAAATAAGGAAAATTGTACCAGTCATTTATTTAAAAACTGCAAATAAATATGTAGTTGTAGAAGCTTTTCCTTTGGAGAAAACTAAAAAAATGTCAAATCGTTAAATTTGACACAAATAGAAAATAAATAAAATTATATATATATATATATATATATATATATATATATAATGGGAAATTTTGATTCAGTAACTATTTTTTATATTTTCTCAAGATTTTATACTTATCAAAATATATCTTTATTAAAAGAAATCAAACCAAATTTAACATATCCTCAACATGATACTCATACTACTATCACATTTTCTCTATAACTGTTTGTAGTTTTTTTAGTCCTTTTAAGAAAAAAAAAATCCCTAGAAATACTAAATGTAAACTATACGTTTTTTTTTTCCAAAAAGATATTTTTTATCATAGTACTTCTAATAATACCATCCATCAAAAAAGCATTCTTATGTGTTGAAACAAATACACTTTTACAGTATATAAGTAATAAACGTCAAATATTTACTAGATATTGATACACTTCATCAAAATCATAAATTTCTAAGTTTTGTTATACAATTGAACTTCAATTATTTTTTTCATTCCTGAAATAGAGATAAATCTATTTGTAGTTTCTAAATTTGATAAAAATTGTTTTAAATTCTCAAATTAAAATACGGAAATTTGCAAAAAAGAAAATAAATTTAACAAACTATTTTAAAAAAAATCACTTTAACCTTTTAAATTAAATATTTAGAGAATAGTTTTTTTTTTCAAATTTAGAAAATCCAAATGATTTAATATCTAAATTTGAGTGATAGGAATCATATTCATCATAAATTTCAATAATTGAAACCAAATTAAATATAAAATAAATCCTGAATATTTGACATTTTTAACTATAATTTTGATATAAAGTATTCGTTTTCAAAAGTAATGAAATGACTAAAATCTTCAGAATATAAACAATCATTTTCCAATATAATTTATTTGAAGTCCAAATATCTAAAACCATTCATATCTTAATGAACCATGTTCATGCTTTCGAATGGCACAAATTAGAGCTACAAAGGTGTGGTTATCAAATCAAAGCAAAGTTTGTGGCATTAATTAAACGTGTCACGTTCGCACGTCAAAACTTTAAAGAATTTTCTAACTAAATTGAATTCGTTTGATTAAACACACTGAGAAAAGGTGCACTTTGAGCCAAATTGCGACAAAATTTTCTGTATCCAAGTTTTGACATGAAGATTAAGAAAGCATGATTAACTTTTAACAAGTAATTAATCATGATTGAGAGAGATCATAAAAAAGCATGCTGAAAAAAATTATAATCAATGATGAAAAAGTAAAAACGAAGTAGAAGTGCAATGGTGAAAATATTGATTTAGAGTTGTCATTAAAACCATGGAAAAAATTTTGTGGATATCAATTCCAAATTCTTCTCGAAATATATACTCATATAAAAAAAATCACTCCAATAATCCCATCCTTATTTTAATTATCAAATTATACCCCTTTATTGTTCATGAGATTTTTTATTTCGGGATAATCAAATTTTTAACGTTAATAAATAATACCACCACAATTTATTTTCCTCTTTTTTCTCCATTTAAAAAAAATTGAAAGAATTACGTCAAAATTTGGTTCTTCAAAAATTGAATTTTTAAGGATTCCACTCCCTAAAAATATAATTTTTTAACGTATTCACTCCAGTGTCAAATTCAGTTTTTGGTGAACTGAATTCTAAAACAAGTAGAAGTTGTCTCGTATTGAGAATTTAACCCCTCTAATTTTTAAATTAAATAATAAATAAGTTTAATTTGACACTTAGAATGAAAATGAGTTTATTTAAGTATTTTTTTTACATAGATTTGCAGAAATTCATAGGAAGTAGAACATGTTAACATCGGATTCTTAAACTGATTTTACATTTAGAAAACAATGTCTCAACTACGTAGTTTTTGGTGTGTACACATACTAAACTATTTCGTAATTAATGCGAAGTTATCATGTATTTAAAAGAAAAGAAAAATAAGTACGTACGATATATTAATATAGATGTAGAGCATTAAGTAATAATGGTACCGTCTATTTAATGCTTTCAAATTTTGTAAAGAGAAAATAAAAAAAAAAAAAACGAAATCAAGAAATTGTTCTTATATGGTTTCGTCCAATGGAGATTAGTTTGTGACAGACATGAAGAAAAGAGTAGCTTTCACTCGTACTGTCACAATTGTTAACATCTTGCATGTGATTCATTTCTTCTTCATCACAATCAATACAAAAATAATCCACTACATATGTCCCATTTAGCAATTATTAATTACATCAAATAATTTATATAGATATTATCATTAAAATAATTTTAGACTCCATTCTCTTTTCTTCTTATACTTCTCTCTTAAGCCAACAAATGTATACTACAAGGGATGGATTTTCACAAAATATCTTGAGATGTTAAAATAAGTTGTACATATTTTTTTAGTTCAGAGTCGATAAAGCTCCGTCATTATACTTTAATACAAAAATATTCTTTTACTTAACATGTTTTATACTAGATTAAGAAAAGATTCAGAAAAAAAAAAATACATGACATTGTTGGAAGTCTCATGTCAACTAGAAATAAGATGATTTCATAATATATATATAAGGTATATAAGTAGGTGTAAATTTTATTTTACAAGTTGATTTTATGGGGGGTTGAATCATTGTTTAAGAAGTCTATCCTAGCAAAACTTTTGTTTCTTGAGCATATAGTTTCACCCGCTATCGGACCACCCATTAATGTTTAGTTTCACACATAAGATTTATAGATGTTTTGTCTAAATAAGTGATTATGGTGTTTTGTTGTGTAGATGGTTTTCTTTGATTGCATTGAAATTTTTATTGGTCCTGTGGCCCACAAAACAAATCGGGTCAGGATAGAAAACACAACTTGCTAACCTACACCAACATGATCTGTCAAATCCACCAACCCAACGAGTCGACCTACGGACCAAAATGGGTCAGCCCGTGACCCGCTTGCACTTAAAAAAATAAATATGAGTGAGCCACTCATTTCTCATTTCTTTTGTAGTTGATTTTTCTTTCACTCATCTTTCACTCTCTTCCGCTTTGTCTCTCACCCTCTCACACCAAACCGTCATGAACTTTATATAAAATATTTTATTAAAAGGTAAATAAAAATAATTGTTTTTTAGAAGAGTAAATATGAGTAGTTACAATTTTAAAAAGTATTTTATTTTTATTAATATATCTTCTTATATTTTCAAAGAAAGTTTATGCCCAAATTTATTTTAATGTTATTCCAATTAACTTGTTAAAATAAGTTATTTTCAACTTTTTTTTCTTCAAAATTTTAAGACAAAATAACATTAAAGTAATGTAATGAGTATATTTTTGTTGAAAGATGTATTTTTTTTATATAACAAATAAGATTTAAACATGTATACACTTATTTTCACTTTTAAATAAATATACAAATTCATCTACTCAAATCTATTCATATTTTTCTCAAATTCAATCATACACTCTCTTAAATCCATTTATTCAAAGAAACTCTACCTAAATAATAATAATTTAAGTATTTAGATAGCATATGTAAGATAATAATTTAAGTATTTAGATAATATAATAAGTTTTAATCTTATAAATTAAAATCTATCCACCGGAAGCTTTGGATATGACAATTATACAAACTCCCACAATTCTTATATTAAACAACTCAATTAACATAATTAAAACACAAGATACTAAAATGATGCCATTATGATACATGAAAGATAAAAGTACAATAATGTCTTAAAAATCCGTTAACTTTTAAGTGTACTTTTTCTTTCATGCAATTATATAGATGATTTTTTAGTTTATATATAAAATGAAATTGAACCGTTTTTTTTTTTGTCTTTTGATGAATTATTTAATCAAACATAAACACAAATATTCGAATTTCATAAATTATTGTTGGATATGGTGATATTTTATATTTAGGGTTTAGGCTCTTTTTATTTTTAACTTTTTTGGCCACATAGGAAAAAAAAAAGGAACTCAAAAGTGGAAAGAAGAAAGAAAATAGAGTTGCATTGCTTAAAGAATGAGTTTGTCACTTTGTGTAACGCAACCCAAACATAGCTTCCACAACAAGCTTTCTGGACCATACCATCTTACTGTCTCATCAATCAATCACTAATATATATTTATATTTTCATGAAAATAAAAATTATATTTTTATACACTGTAAATGAATTATATATCACTTTAAATATGACTTTTAAAACAATTACTCAAACTTCAATAATCTAATATCATCATTTATTATTGGATGATAATATAAAAACATATATTATAAATACTCCGAAGTAATTAAATTAAGTTCTGTATAAAATAACTTAATTGTAATATGAAGATTATTTTACTTATTGACAATATGTAAAAGAAAAAAAAACATCATTTCTATAACAAATATTAATTTCATTTTTTAAATAAATTGAAAGTGATAGAAAATCAAATACATAACAAAATAAAATATATAGATATATATATATATATATATATATATATATATATATATATATATATATATATATATATATATATTTGTGATAATAGGGAATATACTTTCTAATGAGATTGACCAGAATAATGCAAAATTTAATAATTATTTTTTCTGTATTTTAATTTGTAATAGAATCAATAAATTATGTTATCCATTCAAACAAATTGAGTTACATGCTATATCAATTAGATAGCAAATATTTAATCATAATTTCGAACTCCTTATTTGTTTCATAAATTACTTTTAAAGTGGTTTCACTCAACTAATTAATATTATCACCTATATTTTAATTCCTAATGTATAATACACTAATATATAAAGGGGTTATTCTCATAAAAAGATAAAACATTATTTTTTCCGAGAAGAAAAATAGAAAAGTCTTCTCCAAATTTTAAAGGTTTCTTGTAATGTAGAGTAACATTAAAGACTAAAAAATGTTTGTGGTAGTAGAAGATTATCAAGCTCCAATTAGTAAGAAATTTAATAATAAAGAATATAAAAGAATTTAATAAATATTGAGTAACTATTCCATTTGATATTAACGTTAATTTATAAACTTTCTTAATAAGCTGTAGTAAATAAAAACATTTTATTATAAATAAGCACTTGATTATTAGCTTTCATTTTACAATACAATATATAATAGTTATATTCGATTTTGATATATACATTGTATATAAGAAAAGAGGGTAGATCTAAGTGTAAAGTAAGATTTGATACGAATTAAATTGATACCAATTATATATACGAGAAAATAATTAATATTATATTTTTGTCTGCCCTCATGTATTACTTTTCATTATTTTTACAATTTTAATAATTTGATAAAGAAAAAGACTATTTATATAGTTACGAGTTTGATAGCGAAAAGAACCGATTCTCTTTCATCTCTTATCTTCTGTGACGTAACACCATTGTTCCTTCCTATCACTTACACTACCTTTTCTTTTATTATTTATTATTATTACTATTATATCAACACATCATTATTATAAAAATGATTGACCAAAAACTTTTTTTACAATCTTCATAATATAGTGTTGTTGATAAATGGCAAAAGAATAAAATAATGGTTACTTTTGGTTTAATCACTTTCATTTTGATGCGATCAATCAACTAAGCATACTCGTGATAAGTGTGTAGCGTAAGGCATGATGTTACCAATATTAAATTAGTTCCCATTCGTTAATTTCACCATTAATTAACTGCATAATATATTTCTCTGTTCAAACCCAAAACCAAATTTGGTTTCGGTTGACCAAAACCAACCCTATATGCTTACACAAGTAACCCAATATATTCATATAAATAACCTACTTTGCTCATTCAGACACTCAACTCATATCTATAATTCTTAGCAAACGTAAATGTGTATGAATCTAAGATGTGTGAGCATTGAAAATGATGCAAAGAACAAGGACGAATGGGTTCACATGCCCTACAAGGGTATGAGATGAGATGTTGCCCTGAGCATGTGAAGTTGCGAACAATGTTAGAAGTTGGCACACCAAAAATTGAATGCAATTTTGAGGAGATTGGGAATTATATTTGGCGAAACACTGTAGTGAAAACGAGAGCTCCAGAATAGAAAGATGGGTTTGTCCCTAAATAGGAACATAGTGTGGGAGTAGGGGCAAATAGGGTGTCATAGTGTCCAAATGCAAGTCATTGTCATAAGAGGTGTGAGAGTGTAATACCATTTATATCTCACACAACACCACCTCTTCTTTTCATTACCATGCCACACTTTGGTCCACTCATTTATTGTTGTTTTCGGCATTGACATATAATACAACATTAATGAGATATGAGTCTAATTCATACATAAGGAGATTGACATTTTTGTAAGTCCCAGATAAGATAATTTCATAGTATATAAGTGGGTGCAAAACTCACCTTACAAGCTGGTTTTGTGAGGTTTAATTAGACTTAAAGTTCATTTTTTAACATGGTATCAGAGTCATTGTTTCAAGCCTATCATAACAAGATTTGTGTTTGTTGGACATATCATTCCATCTGTTATCGGGTCACTATCAGACCACTTATTAATGTCTAGTCCTACGCACGAGATGTATATATCTCGATGTGAGGAAGTGTGTTAAAAGTCTCACATCGACTAGAGATAAAAAAGATTCATAAATGGATGCAAATCTCACCTTACAAGCCAATTTGGTGGAGTTGAATTAGACTTAAAAATCATTTCTTATCAGACACTCCCTCTAATCCAAACCGTACACTCGGATTTCCATCATAACTTCATGTTCTTTATCTGATTTTGTTGTTTAATTTTCAAAAAGAATAATCTTTCTTGAATATCAATTTTGTATGAGAGGGAGAACATGCTACAATTTCACTTTGGTGTGACCTTCTTCGGGTCACCATTTTTTTTTCATAATTAATCACCAATAATATACATTTCTCCATTTCTTTCTCTCCGGTTTCTTCCTATTTTTTTTCTCATCACATACACATTTGCTTCAACATACACATTTTTTCACTCACACCACAAATGTTTTGTTTGTTTTTGTTAGGGTTGGATATCTTTAATAATGAGAAACGCAAGTGGGGTCGATGAAACAAGTGGTTGCGTAGGAGGCACTGCGTTTGCAAACAAACCCAACCCAACCAATTATTAAAGGCATCGAAATTTCACCTCTCCAATATTGACCCCACTTTCATACCCCGTTATTACCACAATCATCTAAAGAAAACAAACCAAACTCTTTTGGGATTACAAAAAGTGAACATTACTTAGGGTTTTGTTCCACATGAGTGTGCATGGATATGTTCTTGGACTTTATAGTTGTCACGCTTTGGAATCCGAATACCTCACTAGATACGCTATATATGGAGAACCTTGACATAATGAGCCACAAGAATAATTCCCCATCCCCTTCCCCTTTTTTGGTTCTCCTTTTTACTTCATCAAATTTAAATTCTTTTTCTCCTCTCCATAACATTATTGTACCTTGTATTTTGCTAAAGCAAAGTGAATTATAAGTTCCCTTATTCTCTCCTTTCACCATTTTCATTTCATTCAATCTTCTCCAACATTATCAAGACACGCCAACTCATTCCATCATTCAATTTTATCTCAAATTCTTCTCAAATAAATTTACAACATTATATGTTTTAATTATTGTGCAAATTGTAAACATGAGAAACATAAATTGATGCACTTACGAAGATGTGTTGGAAGTCCCACATTGACTAGAGATAAGACAATTTCATAATATATAAGTGAGGTGCAAACCTCACCTTACAAGCCAGTTTTGTGTAGGATTGAATTAGGTTTAAAACTTACTTTTAAAATGGTATCAAACCCAAGTTAAAACATATCCTAACGAACTTACCTCACCTAAAACCCACTTCTAACATAATGAGGAAGGTCGAGAAAAATACAAAAATGATGCACTTCATGGTTGTCTCTATTATTGAATTAAAAAATAGTTGCATCAATTGCTATTATTATCTCGTAAAAAGGTCATAAAATAACGAAAAAGAATTCATATTATTTCATCCAATGAGGATTTGTTTTGGTGATCTCCAAGGTATGCGCGCTCACATCTACCCACCAATGCAAAATTGACTTCACAAATAAAAAACATCAAAACACGACAATTAAACTATTTCTTTTCTTTTCCATGTGCCTTTATTTAATTGGACTAGAATATTTTACTCCCATTTCAATGTAGATTATTACCCATTTATTTTTATTCATAAATTAATACATATATATGGAATTTGTATATTTATATAATGAAATTGTTAATATTATAGATTTAATATATGGTGTGTTGACCTAATCAGTACGAGTCGGCAGGTAATGGTACATATAATACAAGCTGTAATTCAAATTAAGAAGCTACTTTATGTGGTAATCGTGCAAGCTGTACCTTCATAACATCATTTACATTTCACGTGTCACTTAGGTGTTGCTTCACAAATTAGGAAAAAATATTATGACGTACCAAAATTTTTTAATTTTATTATTTAATCCTTAAATAATTATAATCGATTCAATAATATTATGTAACTAAATTTATCTTTTATTTATTCATTATTTTTTACATGGATTCGTATTAAAATAGTTTCTTAAAGATAAATTATTAATATTCCTTGAATTGCCACGGAACCTTTTGAGTTTGTCCAAATATGATGAATTCACACCAAAGTCAGCAACGATTTGATTGAAGAACATTTCACCCATGAGAAAAACATGCCTTCGGGAAAAAAAAAATCATTCTCTTTGGTTTTTTTTTCTCTTTTCTATTAATTTTTCTTCAAATTAAGATTGATATATTCTTTAAATATAAATCGTATAATTACTTTCATTTGGATTTGGCTTGAAGCTTTACCATTTTTTTTAATAATTTTTTAACTTGATTTTATTTCGTTTAATCTTTCATTTTAACCCATTTTGAAAACATTTTATAAATGTTTTAAACCAAATTGCCAATTAAACAAATATTACAACCATTCGTTTACCTTTAATCTCGGTTGCTTGTTTTAAAAATTTTCCTTTTCAGACTAAAACAAAACAATAGACAAACTTTTATTTAGTTCTTAACAAAGAAATTTGCTACATTTTTATATACATTTAAAAAATGAATTATAGGAAAATTATTGATTGATTGAGATTTATAATAAATAAGTAGTTAAGTTTTTTCCCAAATTAACGATCTAAACTCCTTTGATATATAATAAGTAAATATTTTTAAGGAGATTAATGAGTTGCATTCTGTCATGAAAATTGATTGTTTCCTTTAACAGGATATTATTTCAATTGTATTCATAAATTCCAAATATTATTACTGTAATATTTACATAAAATATCAATCGATGACCAATTTAAAGAAAATGAATGGATATGGAAAATATTTGTTTAATATTAATCACGCTTTGTGCGTGAATAATTTGGTTTTGTGAAAATAGAGAGTAACACAAATTGGGTAAGAAGCGAGTCAAGATATCATAATGCTTAGCTGGCAATCCAATCATCAATAGCCAAACATTCACACATTCTATAAAAAAATTGTCGACGTGGATTAAACCATAGTCCACAACGTTAAAGCCTCAATCATTGATGTTTTTTTCTCTCACCTCTTTTCTTTCTCTCTCTACAAAGTGCCTTTCTCTTTATCTCTCTCCCAACTTACCCACTATTCATATATAGTTTAGGAGTGCAGATCCCGTGGAGAAGCCAAATATAATCCCTTTGTTTCCTCACAAAAGATTTGGGTTTCTTCAAAGCTATCTTTTTTCTTTTGAAAAAAAAAAACTTTTCTTTAATTTCTTGAAGGAGGTAGAAGAAAGCAAAAGGGGTTTTAAGTTTTCTCTGAAATGGTTTTCATGTCTGAGTTATTGCTCCCTGAAGAAAAAATTGAGGAAGGTGAGTGGGAGAAAGAGAGATAAGAAGAGGAGGAGAAGAATACCTACCCAGCAAGCAGAACTACAGAAAAGATAAACAAACAATTGATTTCATTCATTTTGATCTGCTTCTGCTGGTAATAATCGTCGTCAAATTGTTTTTTCGATTTGTTTGCTTCTACAATTTCATCGCGTTTCTTCTGTTCAGTTTCACTTGTTTTGTTCTATAATTTTCCTTGATATTTTTACATTCAGCACAATAATAAACTCTGTCATAAGCTTAAAGGGGAAAAGAGTTTGGTTTGGTTGGATTTTTTTTTCTCTTCTCTTCTTGATTTCTTCATTTGGCTGAAAGCTCTTCGGTATTTGTTGAACAAAAAACCTAAGGTTTATTTATTGGTCTTGTGAAATGTGAAAACAGTTTGTATTGTATTTATGGCTCTTTGAAGAATATCTTTTATCATGTGTCAAATATTATCAAAATGATTTTATATTAACCTATTTGGTGTTGATTGTTTGTTGACAGGGTGGTTGGCAATGTCTGCACCGATGATCATTGACCCTGTGGTGATATCGGCACCAGAATCTCAATCAGCAGCTAGCATACTAGTTGCACAAAGTGAAGTTGAATTTGCTGTGTGTGACTGTTGTGGACTAACAGAAGAGTGCACCCCAGCCTATATAGAAAGAATCAGGGAGAGGTACCATGGAAAATGGGTTTGTGGATTGTGTGCTGAGGCTGTTAAGGATGAAATTGTAAGGTCTGAGAGGCTTGTTTGCACAGAAGAAGCAATGGCAAAGCACATGAACTTCTGCAAAAAGTTCAAGGCATCAGGGCCTCCTCCAAATCCAACAGTGCATTTGATATCTGCTATGAGACAAATTCTTAGGAGGAGTTTGGATTCTCCTAGAGTAAGGTCCACACCGAATAGTCCAACCAAGACTATCACAGAAATCCATGGTTCTGTGCTTGCAAGGTCTGAGAGCTGCTTCTCTACCCTCACTGAAGGATTGGGATGAAGAAAATGTTGTGTGTTTGGTTGGATGAGAATTGAAGGAGACATCAGAAATAAGGACAGAAAAATATAAGCTGAAAAAATTAGATGTTCAATTGTAGTTTTGTCCAGTACAGAACTTTCAATCTGTTTGTTAGAAATTTGAACATAATTTGGTCAAGAATTTTGCTTCACTAATACCAGTTACCTTGTTTTCTATTCCACTTGATTGTTTGAAATAGCAAAATTATGTTCATAACTGAAATCAAAATTTCACATTTCACAATTGGTGCAGCTGAAGAGAAAATAGGACAATGCTGTCTGTACTCAAATTGATGCTCTGCAAAATATCAAAATTTGATTCAGGTGTTCAACTAATCTTGTCTGTACTCAAATTGATTAAGCTAGGTTGAAACCAGTTGCGGTTATTTAAAGCGAAAACAAAAATAAGGACACCAATAATTGAGTTCTACTTCTCCAAACCAGCTTAAAAACTAATCATTGGTGAAATATAAAATATACCGGTCTACTTTTAGTGCTATGCACAAATGCAGCTTCTGACATTCATTATAATTTTAGGTCAATCACACAGGAAAAACCTTTGGTGGTTGGAAGTTGAAACAGTCATGAACATCTCTAGTGTTTATAAACCTGAAGCTTGTGCATAAAATAGTCACTCCTATGCATTCTTAAAATACAAGAGCAAATCACGGGTATAAAAATTACTAATATACTTTCATTTCATTGACCTAGTCTATGGTCCCTCCCTGCCTTATATGTCAAACTTAATCAAAACTTATTTTAGCCCTTTATTCCCTTTATGGCACATCAGCATTGAATATACCCATTCACTATAAAAAAGATGGTAACAAGCTGTAAGTAAATACATCCATGACACTAAAACAAAAATAGATGGGTGGATAGTATCGTATAAAGAGGGACCAAGAACCGTAGAATGATTATGATTATGCCTTAGGAATGCAAAGTGGTTGAATGGTCTCATCTATTTGTGATTTTCTTTTCTGTGAACCTTTAGATCTTTCTGGTAGCCACACATGACAACTAAGCTCTTGTTTCTTTTATATTTAAGTCAAATTCGTTTTGAATTAAAAAATATCAAACAAAGTTTCTAAGTAGATTCCATATTAAAATTACAGTACTACATGAAACTTTTTGAGCACTAGACAGAACATTGCTGTTCTGTGATTATCCTAGACAGAACATTCTTGAACACAAGACTGACGTGTCAGGTGGAACTTGGTCTGCTTTGTTTTCTATTATGATCTGCCACAGCCCCCACTTAGCTCCAAATGACTCAATTTTCAATGAACATATCATCATGTCAACAACGTTACTTCTGTGTCCTCTGCTAAACTTCATCATGCAAAGTAAATAGAAGCAGAAAGCAGTAATAATCTCTAGCTTTTTAACAGGTTTCTATGAATCATCAGATTAACCTGGCACCTTGTTTGGTTCTACAAAGAAAGAGTTTCTCTGTGGAAAGATATTTATACTGACCATGCAAACTGAACTCAATAAAAGTGTCTTCAGTTTTTCTTTCAAAAACCAAAGAATTAAACTTTTTCTAATTTGGAGAGAAAGTGAAGAAAAAATGGTTTGGCTTCCGGTTGCAAGTGCAACTTGATTGTCTTACGTAGTGATGAGAGGTTACTACCCAGTTGAGAAGTTGAGAAATGAGACCAATGGTTGTATAACTCATGTCAATGTTGGTGTACTTGAGGAAGATATGAGTTGAAGTTCCTGCCAGTTAGGATGATAGTTAATATAATATCAGAAAATTTGACTGTCTTATTCTTTGAAAAGGGTTGGTAGCTTCCTCCAACAAGCGTCCAAAATTTTCCATCAATTGTGTGTTTTTCCACCCTTTCCGGGAAAGTAGTTTATCTAATTATTGAATAAGTTAAAAGGGTTCTTCTTCACTTTGCTCTGATTAGCTCAACAGATTAATTTAATGGTCTGATTAACATTATAAAAATAGCCTCATGAACCATCCATCATTTGTTTGTCATATTGTCAGAATTGTTTATGTGCTGTTCAAAACCAATTGGGCAATTATTGGGTGGCAAAATTAGGTCATCATCATAATGGTTCCCGTGATTGTAGGTTGCCAACGAATCTGTTGTTTCCAGAATTGTGCCGTAGATTTTACTGGAACAGTTACCAGAAAGTACATATGAAGAACCAATTTTGACTCCGTCTACTGTGGGATTCTAGAGAGTTCTTTAGATGAACCCTAAAAACAAAGGCTCAGCACAGAAGGGCATGGAGAAACAAACAACCAAAACAATCTAATCTATTCTACTGTGTATTTGTTTTGACCTGTAATGTCACAATCTTACGTTAATTTCTTGTGTCTCATACTTACACCCATCAAATCTTCGGAAAATTATACAGCTAATAAAGCTACAAAATTTGTGTACTCTTATATGTGACGTGTCAACTTTATATATAAAGTATACTTGTAAAACAGCTTTTCTTATATATTTTGGCCTATTTTCACCAAAAATATCTCAAGGTACAATAATAATAAGATGAAAAATTATTATTTTGGTATTTTCATTGTCTTTTTCATACCTTATAATCAAGTTCCTTGTTTGACTTTTCTTTTTATGAAGTTTTTCTTTTTTTTAGTTTGTAGTTGTCTCTTAACATAGTCAGTCGTCAATAATATTTCAACCTTTGTACTATTAGTTGTAAAAGATCTCAATCCATATGTTAGTTTTTTTTACAATGATGGGCTGGACCTAAGGTTTAATTTAGGCTCTTGCTATTTACACTTTCTTTTATTCACAAAATACATTTATCTGTGAGAAATATTTCTTAACCACACTTTTTTTACATTATAAAACGTGCATTTTGAAATAAATTTTTGTTTTCTTAACATTTGTAAAAACACTTTTAGAGCATGAAAACCAACCATATTTGATAAAATAGTTTTTCCAAAAGTTAAATATTATTTTTTTTGTTGAAGAGGCATATCCTACCAAAATTTTATTATAATATTTGAAAATCAAAACTATTTTTAATTTAATTGGATACAAAAAAATTAGTATTTCTGGTATTAAAATCATTTTCACAAAAATTGAGGGAGTGAAAAGAACGTATAGTAAGGAAAAGAGCTGTGAGTGCAAAGGAAACAAGAGTTTTTCTTAAAAAAAAAAAAAAAACAAAGTAAAGGGGAGGAGAGTACAAATAACAGGAGCCCAATTTTAAGAATCTCTTTTTGGGTTTAGTAGCAGTTGACCCTTTACTCTAGTGGGTTTGAGAGAAATTTGAGTCACTCTTTTACGTTGAGTTGTGCTAGTTTGGATTAAAATAACTTTTTTTATTTAGTTAAAGTTATGATTTGGTAACTTTTTGTAAAATTCAACCCTTCTTCTGGTGAGGAGTTTCATTATATAGTATTCATCCCCGTATCTAAGGATAGATCATTTTTGTGAAAAATATGTTTTCATGTGTAACAATTATATGTAACTCCTGTGTTGAATAGAACAACATTTTCAAAATTTATGGCATTTTTTCATGAATGCTTGAGTCTTTTTCTTATCATATATCTTGTTCATCATGTCGAATTATATGTTGTTGATTGTTTATTTTAAACGATCTCAGACCAAATCATTTTGTATATTATTATCCGATAATATTTGATTTCTTGATTTTGAATGATTTTGGACTTGATATTTATAAAATAATTTTAAATTATTTTTAGATAAAATAACATATAAGACAATAAAGTGGCTAGTAATAATAAAACCATTATTTGAAAGAGAATATTTAATTTATAAAATGTTCATAAGTATAAGCTTGTTCGAAAAAACTAATTAAAAAAAAAACATTACATCATTGTTATCCATAATTCAAATGTAATACGGCATCCTAAGCCTTGTAATATACGAGTTATATTAATAATAAGTTATTATATAATAAAATATTATTTATAAGTATATTAAAAATGTTTTATAATATCATGACAGTACATCTAATTATATTATTCGAACAAACTAACAAACTCGATGGAAACATAGAAAGACAAAATGATGGGAATAGCTAATATCAATTTTGTTTTTCAACAATTGTTTTTTTATATCAAAGTTTAGGCATCATTACAATTCATAACTACTACTCTTTCAATGAGACAAATGTCACAGGACAAGTCTTAAAAAATTAGGTAAAAAGTTTTAAAACGTGTTGCTCACTTTATTCTTTTCTCACAAAGAAACTAATAAACTTTAATATAGTCCTTGGTCCTTAGTATGTCTCGTTTTAGGTACTTTTTTAAGATTAGGTAATGTGTTTTTTTAAGATTAGGTCAGATGATTTGAACCATTAACAATAAGGTGTTAAACCCTAATACACATCTTGAAAGAGTTTTAATAGGGAAAAGGGAAAATAGAACAAATAACATTTACAATATAACAATTAAATTAAATTAAACTAGATGTCTAAACAATTAAAATTTACAAAATTGTTAAGAATTAAAGAAAAACATAATTAGGACTGTAATCACAAGATAAAAATTTATGAAAATCATAAAATAAAAAAACATAGTATCTGTGTGGGTAGCTAACAAGGTTTTCCTTTGGTGGAAGGCGAAGGAACATCGAAAACCCCAAAGCAGTACCTTTTCTGAACCCTACTCTGCTTCTTCGATTCATCGGGTAAGCTTCATTATTCTTTAATTCTCACTTCACTTCTCTGTAATGCCATCTTTCCCCTCTCCGTTTTCCCCTCAGTTCTCTCTTTCGCGTGCCGTTCCTCCTTTTAGAGATCGAAACCCTAGACTATTTTTCGTCTCTGGGATTTCATAATTCGGACCCAAAACTCCTTCCTTGGATATCAATATTGGAAATGAAAGCGCCAAATACCTTTTTTGGTGCACAAAATAGAAGTTTTCGTGGGGTTTTCAACGTTTTGTGTGTTGGGGTTTTGTTTTTCTTCTTTTACAATCGCGACGACATCATTCGCAACCCGATTCTTAGGCAATCCTCCTATTTTGTTGGCCACAAGTTGCCTCAAAATGCGATTTTTAGAGATGGGTCTTCTGTGATTCACCGTCGAATGGTTGAAATCGGTGCCAATACTTCAAGTGTTGCCGGTGAGGATGATTTAGGTGCGAGTAATTCTGGATTCTGTTCTGGGTTTGTCCACCATGATGGTTATGCCAGTCCCTGTGAATTCTTAAAGGTGAATCCACAGTGCTCTTCTGATGGGTATCTTGATTACTTGAAATTTTTCTATTGTACATGTCAGGGTTTTAGAGTTTTTGGTTATCTAGGGTTGGTTGTATGGCTTGCTGCTTTGTTTTATCTCTTGGGGAACACTGCTGCAGACTACTTTTGCCCTTCACTTGAGAGTTTGTCAAGGCTCTTGAAATTGCCACCAACCGTAGCTGGGGTTGTGTTGCTTCCACTTGGGAATGGAGCACCTGATGTGTTTGCTAGTATAGCTTCTTTTGTGGGTGCTGAAAGTGGTGAGGTTGGTCTTAACAGTGTGTTGGGTGGTGCTCTTTTTGTTACCACTGTTGTTGTTGGAACTGTGTCGCTATGCGTTGCGGAGAAGGAGGTTGGAATTGATCGAAGATGCTTTATAAGGGATGTGAGTTTCTTTCTCCTGACTCTGTTTTCGCTGCTTTTGATTCTGGTTGCTGGTAAGGTGGGTGTTATGGCGGCCATTGCTTTTGTATCCATTTATTTTGTGTATGCGTTCATTGTTGCTGCGAATGAGATATTGAGGAAGCATGCACAGAGATTGAAATTAGATGTTGTGACACCATTGCTTCCTGTCCAGGGAAGTGTGTTCTCTCTGGGCGTGGAAGATGATATTCCGATGTATAGCTCTTTGCTTGAAGACACTGAAAGCGATCCTCCCCGCCTCCCTCCATCGTTGCCCCAGTGGATGTGGTCTTCAAATGTGGCAATATATTCAAATCAAAGCAGCAAAATCAACTTTTTGGATGATGAAAGGCCTCCCTGGGGATGGAGTGATGGGTCTGGGGAGAACACCAGAGCGTCCTTCTCAGTTTCAAAACTTTTTCTGCTGATGGAGATTCCACTTGCTATTCCCAGGCGATTCACAATTCCAATGGTCAATGAAGAAGTATGGTCAAAACCTTATGCTGTCATCAGTGCTTCATTGTCTCCCATTCTCCTTGGCCTTTTGTTTAACACCAGAGACAATGTGAGTAATCATGGTGTTATTCTTTCTTATTGTGTTGGTGTTGCTCTTGGATGCACATTTGGTGTTCTGGCCTATAAATACACAGTCTCTGATCATCCACCACGCCAGTTTTTGCTTGCTTGGGTACTTGGAGGATTCATCATGAGCATAGTGTGGTTCTACATAATAGCAAACGAGCTTGTGGCTCTATTGGTAGCATTTGGTGTAATTTTCGGAATTAACCCATCCATCTTGGGGTTAACTGTATTAGCATGGGGAAATTCAATGGGAGATTTGATGTCAAATATTGCATTGGCATTGGATGGAGAAGATGGAGTTCAGATTGCTTTATCTGGATGCTATGCAGGTCCTATGTTCAACACACTTATTGGTTTGGGAATCTCGCTGCTGCTTGGTGCCTGGTCTAAGAAACCCTCTTTGTACGTGCTTCCTGAAGATAGCAGCTTATTTTACACCATGGGATTTCTGATCGCAGGACTGCTATATGCACTTGTTTTGCTACCTACCAAGAACATGCATCCTAACAGAACGTTAGGAATGGGTCTCATCACCCTTTATGTGGTATTTCTTTCTTTCAGGATATGCACTGCAATGGGATTTATGACAGCTGCTGGTTTAAGTTGATTTTATCGCAATGGATCTAAATTAGCATGTTTTCTATATCTCTCTGGGCTGGTCCTGTGCTATGATTATGGTGACAGCTGATAAAAGAAATCAAAGAAAGAAAATATTGGTCTCTATATAGCAAGGATAAATCACTGCACCAGCTGAAAATGCCATTATTGTATATCCAAATTACACGTCGATGGAACTGACAATACTTTAAATTTGTTGGAAATTGAATACCTAGGCTGAGTGCAATTGAATGATGACCACTTTCCTTTTAGGGCACTTGGTATTTCAGTAGTCTAACACTGTTTGTGAATGAATTCATCTTTGTTTCTTGCATATATATATACATTTTATAGGTCCATATCTGCGAATGATATCAATATATCATAATTTCTACGATTTTGTTGTGTTATAAAATATAAATACTAAATAGGATATCTCTATTATATATACAATATATGCATAATCATTTAATTGGATGAAAATAAAATTATGTACAGAGTTTGGGTAAAGAATAATGCAATCTTTATGCTCTTGATTTTTTTATCAATTTGAGGATCAACTCCAATGTAATTATTACATCAACCTATGAACATCTTCTAGAGTTATTTTTTTCCTCCCAACATAGGTTTGCCTTAAATAAAGTGATTAATACGTAATTTAGAATTCTTCTTAGCTCTTACTCTTTTCACGGAATTTATTAACCCTTATATAATCCTTTATGTCATCATAAATAAATAAAATTTGTTATAAACTCGTTCACTTTTTCCTAGACTGTTCATTTATTTTTGTTTTATTCTTTTCTATTGTGTGCCTGATGCATCTGTTTAGTATCATGCAGTATATTTTAGTAAACTTGGCAACTACCATGGATGGCAAAAAAAATTCAGTGAATGACCCTTCCATAAAGAAATATTATTTGTGTTTTTTGTTGTTTTTTTGTTGTGTTACCTAGGTTTAGAACTTGATTACCTTTTACTCCATTTGTGGAAAGAAGCAAATTTTAAAAAAGAAGAAAGAAATATAATAAAAAATAAAAAGTAAAATGTAGACCCTCAACATTGTTATGAGTTATTATGAGTGCAAACATGTGTTGGCCCTTCATAAGAAGGTGATGGTGCTTTCTGTACAGTCATCTTAAATACCCAAAAAAATATCTCAGAAGAGATTTAATGCAACCTTGGGTGGTTTTTATCTTTCTATCAGGTTAGCACATGCTTTAAATTTTTTTTTTGAAAAATGATAACCCTAAATCTCCAAGCGGGGTATATTTATTCTGTATTTTTATTTGATATTAATTTATTTCTTAGACAATAACACTTTAGTTTAATTAGTGTAACGTTTTTTATTAAATTGGTATAATTGTTGATTAAATTTATGTCTAAGTAAATATATCAATTATAATACATTTAAATATTATATAATTATTGAAAGATCTTTTGAAATTCTCATACTCGTAATTAGTCTTGTGATAACATGAATAATCAATTATTAATATATTTATGATTATAGACTAAACTTGATTGGTTAAATAAGTTGAAATAATTTGTTAAATAATTTAAATTTTTCGTTAAAGTTCTCAACTGAGTCATTGTATTAATTGTATCACATGGATGCAGTGTGTGAAATTACTAAAGCGTGGTGTAACGTTGCATAAATATGATGGAGACAAATTTAAAATTCCAATATTCCAATTGTCGGGGAAAATTATATTTGAAATTTCAATTGTCAGCGAAAATTATGATATGTTCATCGTAACAATATTTTACATGAGATGTAATATCAAATAAAATAGTAACAAAAGAATATTTGAGCAGAAAAAAATTACAATTAGTAAAAATGTCATGTAATTTATGTGGGTTCACCAGGAAAATATAACCTATTTATTCTTAATATGTAAAACCGTAAACATGGTTTGAAACTTTTCTAATAAGTGAGTGGATATAAGTTCATTACAACATAATCAATTAAATATGCATTTCTAACAATTTTCTTTAATGACCTTAAATAATAAAGAAAATAAAATATGAAAGGACTTATAGATATCAATTATTTGGAATATTTGAAACCATGGGAATAAGATTGTGTTTAAACAAGGAAAAATGAATCTAGAAGAAATATTTACTTCGACACAATTAAATGTTTGGGCATGTATGAAATACAAAGTCTCACATGTCCATTTCTCTTATAATGACTGAAATTTATGTCCTACTGAGTGGATCAAATCAATAACGTAAAATCATCTAATCAAAATATGACGTTGAGAAAACATGTGTTATAACCCACTCAGACCGCTCAATCTAGAGGTCTCATTGGTTTTATGCAAAAAATTTCATAGGGGAAGTATTCAAAGGTGCAGTGATTTACTAGACACACAATACCTTGCTGTTTAATTTTGAGTAATAGGATCAGGGAACAAGATGTTACACACATGTTTATTTGCTGATAAGGAAGCTCTCAAATAGCTTATAAATAAATTTGAATCTAACATTAGACTAATAGGAATAAATTCAGTAATTGTCAATGGTTACCAACTTGAACAAACACTTATAAGTGAAAATTCTTAAGGTTGTAATTTTGAATATATAAAGATCTCTATTTGCTTTTAATCTTCTTACTATAAACATTTGTCAAGTTGTTTTAATTTATCGAAGAACTTCAATATAAAATTATGATATGTAAAAGGTTTGACACATCCCTAAAGTGTTTCTATATATATTTATATTATTTGCTGTTAAGAAAAAAAATGGAGACAAATGATAAAACTGGTATAATGTTTTGGTTAAATTCATACCATTGTTTTTGGTAAAGTTCATTGAATTATGTTGGTGTGTGCAACTCTTTTTAATACATGTCTATGCGCACTTAATTTTTTGTTCCAACTACTATAAATTAAATGTTCTAGTTCTTTTTTAATTATTTCTTTTGAAGGAACTTTTTTGGTCTACTTTAGTAACAAGTTCCATTAAGACTATTTTAATGATTCTTTTTTTAAATTAACTCAATCAACCATACATGTGGTTTTATAAAATTTTAAATATTAGCTCTTTTTTAATTTCCCTCTTTTCGAAGTTTGTGAAATTATTTGTGTTTTAATTTATTTGTCCACAGCAGTTGACTAATTTTTATTTTATTTGCATTTTCTTATTAATACTTTAGTTAAAATATTTGCACATGCATTGCTCGTGTCCTTCAACCGTGTATTATATTATAATCTTTCTTAATAATTACCAATCTTGATATTTTATTTTATTTCTTATAATAAGATCTTGATATTTTAAAAGACATGTAATAAAAATCTGCATGATCCTATATAACATCTTTTAATATCTTCAAAGAAAATTCATGGTGTTAAAAGAAGTGAATCAGACCAATTATAAAACGCCAAATGGTCCACTTGCAGATGACAGTGCATTATTACATTATAGTATAAAACTAATAAAAATAAAACCTAACAAAAAACTAATAAAAGAAATTAATAAATGTTGAAATTTCTAAACTAAGGTAAGACTTTGTAGTCTATTAAAATTTTAAGGGATTCCGAAAGTTACTTTTTATCAAACAGTACTATGATATTTGATCAACATTTAAATGATATAATTAAATTAATATTTCTTCTAAGAAGATTATGTCTTTAAAAGACCTGATTGACACTACAAGTTCATAACAACACCAGAAAAATTCAGTTTAAATAAACTGAATTCGATGTGTACCTTTTGTTTTTGCTTCTCAAAAATTTAATTTTAGCGATATGAATTTGAGATTGACAACGATTTTATTTTGTTATTTTGATGAAAGTATTACGAAGTTATTATTCTAATATTTAAGAAATAATTACTTTCAAATAAAATTATATTAAATATAAACTTTTACATTTTAACTGTACAAATATTCAAAATATATCGATGATTTGTTATTACATAAAAATTTATTAAAAAATAAATAAAAGAATACGAAAGAAATCACAACAAATTTATAATAAAATTTGATATCTTTCATAATTATTAGAATAAAAAGGAATAATTTTGAAAGTTATACCGACAAAATATTAAATTAGTTTTCAAAATTGTTCAAAATGTAATATTATTAGAATTTACTAATTAAATTTTAATTAAATTCGTGATATAAAATATTATATTTTTAAAGTTAATAAAAATAAAATAGTGATACCGTAATAATAACGTTGATTAATCAACTTTCTACTCACTTAACTTTAATAAATAATATACGTGATAATGTTAGATTAATATAAACTTAACTAACATTAATAAATTTAATTTATTATTAGTCATTAGTAGATTCATTTATTCTAATAATAATTTGTATCGATAGGTCAAGGATGATATACTTTGATCACAATGTCAACATTAGTCGACACATTATTTACATTGACAAAAGTCCTTATAAGTTATAATGTATTAGACAAAAAAAGAACAAGGATAATTAATTTGGTAATTAGTTTGGTAGAAAAACCCTTAAAAGAAAGTAAACTTACAAATTATAGGTCTATAAAGGTCAAAGTCCATATAGGTATCATAAATAGTATGGTTCATGAGGTAAGTTTATAAATTTATTTATTATTATATTTCTATATACAACATATTAGTAACTTGAGCACTAAGTTTATACATTCATTTATTACTATATTTTTATATGCAACATATTACTAACTTGAGCACCACAATATCTTTGTAGACTCTTTGGCCAAAAGATATTCACTGTCACATCGGAATAAGACATAACAACAATGAGACAGTAAGAACACATTAGCTCGAGGTATGAAGAAGTAAATGAACATATATAACTACAAGGACACATTGAGCCAGTAAGAACAACACTAATTTTAACTTTTTTTAATAAGTAAAAATGTTTATATTTGTTGTAGAATAGTGTCAACATTAACTAAAATAAATATGAAAAATTATTATTATTATTATTATTATTGACTTAAGTGACACAAATATTATATTTATATTTATTTAGTTAATGAGTGAACTCATAAATATTTTTTATTTTTTATTTATTTAAGATGGAGTTAATTAACTAATTTATATGTAATGTATATGTGCATTGTTAGGAATCCAAGTGTGAGTCTAAGTCCCACATTGACCAGTATTGAGAAAGTAGAGCACCATATAAGGATCAAGGCCCATAAACCCATTGCCTTAAGGTTTTGGGTTGAGAGTGGTGTCAATGTCTTATGTGGTTGGGCTCAGGTCTCATTGGTGTTGTTCTCCCCGGTGAAACCCCCTCTGTAAAACTTGACAAGTGGTATCAGAGCCGATGGTTAATACCGGCTCAGACGAGTGCATGTCCCTGTATCGAAAGTCTTCCTGGCAAAGAGTTCCAGGTAAGCGTGTCCCGTTAAGATGAACGGCGGTACGAGAAGGGGTACTCGTGGTTGGGAATGCTTCCGCTGGAGGGGGAGTGTACCAATGTGGTTGAAGGGACTCACCCTTGAGGGGGAGATTGTTAGGAATCCAAGTGTGATTCTAAGTCCCACATTGGCTAGAAATGAGAGAGTAGAGCACTATATAAGAATAAAGACCCATAAACCCATTGCCTTAAGGTTTTGGGTTGAGAGTGGTGTCAGTGTCTTATGTGGTTAGGCTCATATCTCATTGGTGTGTTGTATCTCCCCAGTGAAACCCCCTCTGTAAAACCTAACAGTCTTTTGTAAGAACTATTTTTTTTTCTATAAATTTTTCTAAATCTCGTATCTTTTATCTACTTTTTTTATCAACATTTCTTCAGAAGTAACATAAGTGGTAATTTTTGTTATAAGGTTTATGCAGTCCAAATCAACGCACATGCTTGTTAGTCTTTAGAGTTAATCTTGAACACGTGAATTGACTTTAACATACTTTAAAGTGGTGAAAAGTTTTTGCTTTCAAAATACTAAAAATTAAAAGAGTGGAAAATTTTGGAATTAGATCTCCCCTAACAAGTGTTACGGAAGTTACATAATGTTTATAATAAGGTAACTGTTATAAAATAAAGGTAATAAGAGAGACAAAGGAGAGGAAGAATAGAGAATGAGAGAGTAGGGAGCAACTTCTGTTTTTATGTGTGTCTCATTACTGATAGGACGAGTCCTATTTATAGGTA
>Ga0214544_1000827_pt1 | contig 60525 bp, 33 predicted proteins | sample CNSS3metaG_FD_160074 | JGI IMG/M metagenome (GOLD analysis project Ga0214544, IMG submission 160074) | Root nodule microbial communities from cowpea collected in UCLA plant growth center, Los Angeles, California, USA - CNSS3 | ecosystem: Host-associated > Plants > Roots > Nodule | place: USA... | reverse complement strand
TCACACATATTCATATATATATATATATATATATATATATATTCCACCCTTTATATCCATGCTAGCATTCGATTTCAACTTATGAATAATGTATGCTCAAACAAATATAAAGCAGCAACACTCTGACAACTTAAGTACATGATCTTATGCAACAATGCAAATTAATATAGCATTATTGTCTCTCCTATGCAACAAGTTAATTTATATTGACACACATGCATTCACTAATAAATCAATTCTCAACATGTGACTAAACTAAAGGAACATTCAAATTCATAGAGACTTACAACATAACCCAATCATGCTTCATTAGAAATTACTTGAAATTGTCAAGAGCTTATTCATGCATTTTAAAGACTTCAAAACCAACAATACTGAAAAACATATATCTCTAGCTAGTAACCTCCAAATCAAATCTCTACCGTTCAAAGTGAAGAAATACATGTTATGGACCACCTGTCAAAATTTCACCTAAATCTGACGGTTAACGAACTGGGAAATGCAGTTTTATGAAAACTGCGCAAACTAGAAAAATTTGTAGCACCTAGCGCCCAGAAATCAAGAGCTTGGCGCCTGGCGGTATAAAACCCGTGCCCGACGGTTCCTGCTGCGCAAAAAGTACAAAAAATAGTATTTTTGCACAGTGTTCGCGTTGCCTGGCAGAGTCACCCTTGCCACCAGGCGGTTCATCACAAAAAACCCAGAAAATAACACATAATTCATGCATCGCCTGGCGGACATTTAATGCCACCTGGCAGTTTCTGGAAAAATTCCAGAAACGTGAAAACAACGAAGGTTTTGATCATACCAAGGCACCACATGCACGCATTATACTACACAAACATCATAAAATAGTTATACACATAAAAGAGTTCTCCTAACCTAGATTCCTTGCTCTAAAAGTGTGTAAATCTTTGAGTTCTTGATCCTAATTGACCTTAGCTTGTGATTCCTCCTTCAAGACTCCTTCTCACTCTCTCTTTTCTCTCCTTGCACGCACTCAACACACTCTCCATAGTACTCACTCTTTGGTAGCTTTAGAAAACCCTTTCTCCTCTCTCACAATGCTCTTAATTCATTTGATTAAGCACCATAAATTCTAAAAAGAAAATGACATTAAACTTGGAGTTTAATTGCCATTCAAGGTTCATAAGTAGCTGTTTTTCCAACCCCTTTTGGCTGCTAGGGTTTCCTTGCCCTTTCCCATTAACGCCAAAAGAAATTTTGGCAAAAAAAAAGTTTAATTTGGATCTACCAAGGTTCAAACCCACAACCATGTCACTGTCAAATCAATGCAGAACCATTCAACCAATTCATGTTTCATGATTATTCTTATAATTCTAAGATTATATTATCACTCAACTTGTTCAAGCATTTTATTAAAAATAATCAATTAATTAACACATAAATGGCATACATGGGACTTGAACAAGTCCTCTCACACAACCAAGTACTTTCAACCATTTAAGCTAGTACTTTTCCACATCATATATGTCAATATTAAAATGTCATAAAGGCTCTCATTGACCGCATTTATTAATTAATTATTTACTTAATTATTTAAATTTCTCGGGTCTTACAGTGCTCTACATGAATACTAATGGTGTTTAATGTATATTGATGTTAAAACTTGAATATGTAATTTATAATTAATTTCATTTTTTGTTTTATGTTGAATTATGTATTATAATACTTTTTACTACATTACATATTAGACCTTTTTGTTATTTAACATAATTAAATATGCAACAATTATAAGCAAGTTAGGAAATTAAATATAAGTAGGTTCATTTAGCAATCGATTTCAACACCAATTTAGCCACTATTTCAACCACCGATTTAGCCCCGTTTCAACCTCCGAAAACGAATATTTTGGTGACTGTTTAGTGATCAATTTGGAAACTGGTGGCTATCTGTTTTGGGATTAGGATTTTTGCCATCATTTATATTTGGTGGCTAATTTGATTAGTAGGGGTGTTTGCAATTTAAAAGCTACAGCTATTAATTAAAAAAAAATTCATAGATACAAGTTATTTAAATTAAAACTTCTACATTTTGATTATCACATATCTTGTACCCTTTCTTACTCAAATAAAATAAAGAATTTTTAATTAACAATTTATATCTAGAATTAGACTGTATATGTAAATTTATCTTTTGTTGTTAGTGGGAAAGTTGAACTCACAATCTCTTTCAAACCCATCAAACCAACTTTCTAATTCTTAAGAGTCAATGGAGGGAGTTAAACCCACAACCTCTTCCACATTCTCTTTCAACTCTACCACAAAATCAACCTTATATCTATAAAGGAATAACTTGTTTCTGATTCGTTTTGGATTACATTCAATTTTTTTTCCAACTTAATAGTATTTTACTAAATAATATATTTGATTATAAGCAAATATTTTTTATATAATTTATGACTTATAATTTTTTTAAAAATTATTTCTAATAATAGCTAATCTCAACTTAAAAGTTAAAAATTAAGTATTTGTAATACCAAGTCACTCTTAACACTTTTAACATTAACAAATTACTCTTGAAAAATGGACTTTAAGTTAAATCAAACTTACAAAACTAGTTTATAAGATGAGATTTGCACCCACTTATATACTATAAATTTACATTATATATAATCAATGTGAGATTTTCAACATACTTCGTCACGTGAAGACATGTGCATCTCATATGTGAGGCTAAACATTAATGGTGGTCTGATAATATTCCGATAGCGAGTGACAAGATAGACTTAACAAACAACAAATATTGCTAAGATAAACTTCAAATGTCTCAAATAAAATATTGATAAATAAACTTTAAGTTTAAGTCAACCTCACAAAATCGACTTATAGAGTAGAGTTTACATCCACTTATATATTGTAAATCTATCTCCTATATCTCTAATTAGTGTGGGATCTCCAACACTAACTTTGTTCATAAAAAAATAAGAATTAAAGTTGAATGTTTTAAACTTATTCTACCCACCGTGTATAAATAAGTATTGTGTTCACTTTTTTTTTATCTTCGAAAAGTCATTTATGTATAACAATGGAAATTATAGCCATGATGGTAGACAATTTACCTTTTCTAAATGAGATAAAACTTTGGTTTTGACACATTGTCCTTTATCAAAACGAAACAAATTTTCACATGTTTGAATGTTTAAGGAAAGTTTATAAATTTTTTATTTCGGTAGAAATTTCATCTTAATAGAGTTATGATTTTCTACAAATTGTCTCTAATGCTGGCAAAATGTATTTTTGGATAGAAGATCAAGATAGTTTGAACAAATTTTGTATTAGAATAAGTATTTAGTTCCTTATTATTCATTCAAATCTTTCCTTTCAAATAATGATTGCACGATACCTTACTGATTTAAATTAAGACATTCTAGTAATCGAATTGGACCTTGGTCATATGATTTTGTTGGCTAATAGACATGCTTTCTCTAGGTAAGGATAGTTAATTACATCTAAATGAGATGTTAATTTTTAGATATTTGAAATGTATACGTAGGAGATTGATTACATACATAGTTTAAGCATATGAATTTCTTTTGGCATTTTTCAAGATGTGATATACTATATTATAGTTTGATGATCGATTTTATAAGACACATTAAAAAATGAAAGAAAGAAAAAATTATTTAAACTATTTTAGATTTCAATTTTTAAGCAATGTTGAACGATCGAGGATAGGAATAATAAACAATACTGAATACAATGATGTTTTTTTTTTTTGAGATATAACCTGTTATCGATGATGAGTGGACAAAAGCTAATGATGATCTCTCGAGGTTAAAGAAGAGACCCTTTAGGCACAACATTAGGACAACAAAGCTTTTGGAGTTTAAATCTCTATTGTTCCTATTTACATTTCCTACATGGCACATTAGAGATTATTTAGTAAATTTTCATATTAAGTATTTCAATCATAGAACTCTAGACCATGTAAATTATCTATTAATTTGTGATTTTGAAATTATTATAATTACATTTAATAAAACTTTTACTTGTTAGTTATAGTGACAAATTGAGAATGAATAAAGGAAAATTCAAATTATATATATTTCTTAAGTTTCACACTACAAGAAAAATTAAAATTTTTCATGGTCAAAATTTGTAAAAAACACTCAAAATAATTTGTTAGTAATAATATTTTTTCCATAAATTTTCCATCAATTTGTGGATAAAATGCTTATAGAAAACGTTTCCTACGAATTTTTACTTTTATTAGATAACTTACGACAAATATATTGTTGGGAGAGTTCACATTTTTATGGTCAAAATTTTCCACTGATTTTTGGTAGAAAAAATAGTACAACCTTTTTAAAAGATTTTCCCATGGATTTTGCCTCATGAAATCTCAAACACATTTAACACAAACAAAAAGTTGTTGAAGATATACAATTTTAAAAAAAATTAAATTATTGAATATTAATTTTACTACATACTATTATCAAATTTATGCATTAAGAAAACATTTAAATAACCAATTTATCGTAAAATAACTTTTTTTTTGTATTTCAAATTATCCAATTAATTTTTTTAGAATTAAATCACATTTAGAAATTTTAAGAAGATAATTTAAAATATAAATCTATCAAATATTTACAAAGTTATAAACAAAAGGATACATTTATCATAATTAATAATTTAACAAGTTTAATCAAGATGTCCAATTATTACACTGACAGATAATCATAAAAATTTAAATTTGAACATAACAAAAAATAAATTTGAAATATTTAATAGTATATTTTATTATCTAATACAATTATTTTATAAAATTATCCAAATATTATTTTAAATCGGTAATTGTCTTTTTCTAACAAAATTAGCATTTGTAAAGCAGTGAACCAAAACTTATGTGAATTACCAAAATGTTTGAAGTGCTTGTGGTAGTATATGGATTGGTATCGCAGAATGTTTTGTTCTTAAAACTCACTAAAATTTCCATCCATGAATAAATTGATTATATCACTATCTTTGCCAATTGAAATTAACATTTGAACAAATTAACTTTTCACTTAGAGACACTATCACTAACTGATCCTATTATATTTTTACCTTAATAGTGAAATGATGATAGCTAAAAAGTGTTCTAAAGATGTGATTACTGAAAAGACATAACTCTTGTTAATCGTGAACAAGAAACATTATTTGAGTGAAAAATGGATTTCCTACCCTTAAAGTTTTGAAAATGAAAAATCAAAATCGTTTCAAACTAGTCATATTTTAAGACTGATAGACAATTTGCAAAGACCCAAAGTGATGTAGATGGGAGTGTAGTTACAAGTCTTGGACTAGTTGGGTTTGGTGGATTGCTAAGAGACCAATTGGGGCCTTTTAAATATACTTTTTGGCAGTGTATCATTTCAAATATAATCCATGCCAAAAGTTCATTTTTGTTTTAGTTTTTGAAAATTTTAAATTGTCACTGTATTTTTAATTTCATCCCTATTTAAAAAAATTAACTTTTTTTTCTCTGTCTTTTTACCAAAAGACCATGAGTTATTTTCCCCAACTAAAGCTCTGATATAAATACCTTTCGCGTGAAAATTGTAGAAGATGGCAAATGCGATTGAACATTCTGTACAAACATAAAAAAAAGTAAAATGTTTGAAAAAACAAAATCATTGTTAATGCTGATTCGTTTACCAATAATCTTTACAAGAGCATTCGCCATGCTTAAAATGATGAAACCTGTTTCTGTCTCTGACAATAATTTCCCTGTTATAAATTTTGGATATCATCTTTGCTACATTGTGGCAATCCCAGCAAATCCTGAGGTTCATAACAACCCTAACGGGAACACCCTTCAAACTAATTAACCCAAAAGCAATGGCTATCTTCTCACTATGTTTACTCAAAGCATCCTCCTTCTCCTCTTCTTCTATATCAAAAAGAACAGGGTTAGTGTCAGCCACATACCCTGCTAGTCTTAAACACCTAGAGATTTCTTCCAGCTTCAATTCAATCTCACCATATCTTGGGTGAGATTTGTCCCCAACAATGAACTCATGAACTTCACCATCAACTTCTATGACACTACAACCAGGGAGCTTCCTCACACCCTTAGCTTTCATAGTCTGCCTCAAACTACTCACCCTTTCCCAATTCTTATACTCAGCATGTATATTTGACAAAAGCACATAAGCACCATCGTTTTTGTCTTCTTGTTCCACTATCTTTTTCAGAGCAAGCTCACCCAGTTCCTTGTTTTTACACACTCTACAAGCATGAAGCAAAGCACTCCATGCACCAACATGAGGCTTCATAGGCATGCTATTGATGAAGTTCAAAGCTTCCTCGACGCGCCCTGCTCTACCATAGATATCAACCATCAGGCCATAATGCTCAAGCTGGGGGTCAATTCCATAAACACTCCTCATTGCGTCAAAATGCTTTCGACCTTCCTCCACCATCCCAACCACACTGCACCCTTTCAAGACAGAAATGAAGGTCACTCCATTTGGCTGAACTCCCTCTCGTTTCATAGTATAAAAAAGATCTAAACTCTCCTCACCAAGACCATTCATGGCCAACCCACCTATTGCACTACTCCAAGTGTAAACATTCCTCTCCTTCATTCCCCAAAAAACCTCCATTGCCTTATCAATGTTCCCACATTTTGCATACATGTCAACAAGTGCAGTTCCCAGAGTTACTGTCATTCCAACCTTATACCTCCCCACATATGCATGCACCCATCTCCCCTGATCCAATGCACCCAATTGGGTACATGCAAACAAAACCAAAACCATTGACACCTCATTAAGTTTCACACCCTCCAATTGCATCAAACGAAACATATCCAACGCCTCTCTGGGCCTTCCACTCTGCGCATACCCCGCAATCATCGCGTTCCACGCAACATAATCTCTCTCAGGCATTTCATCAAACAACTTTCTCGCAAAGTCTACGTCACCACACTTGGCACAAGCATGCAACATGGCGGTTTGAGAAACCAAGTCCGGCTCAGTGACCCCTTCAAACACACCGTAACACGAACTGAGACAACCCAGTTCAGCGTACATGAAAACCAACCCGGTTTGCACATGTGGGTCGTGCTCAAAACCATGCTTTATGACTGCAGCGTGAACGCACAGGCCTGTCACGTGCAGGTGGAGTTGGGCGCACGTGCGGACCAGGAAGGTGAAGGTGTAGTTGTCAGGGGAGAGGGTATTAGAGTGAAGAATGTAGGTGTAAAAATGGAAGCTTTTGGAGGGAGTGGAGCTTTTGGAGTAGGCTCTGATCATGGAGTTGAGAGTGAAGAGTGTGGGGTGGGTTTGTTGGGAATGGAAAATCTTGTTGGCATATTGAAGAAGATTGGTTGTGTTGTGAAGGGCTATGGTGGCAACAAATTGGCCATGGAAATGGGGATTTTTTAGGGTACCCTTAACCACCAACTGAGCATGTATTTGCTTCACCTCTTTCAATGTGGTGCATGAAATTAGCAGTGAAATCGTGGGGTGCTTCGCGATCCTTTTCAAACCCTTCATCTTGATTTGCTGCATCAACTACAAAATGCTCACACTCCAACTAATCTAAATATTGTCGTTATTTTATTAATGGGTAATGATACACAATTTTTAAAGACATGATAAACTTTTTTCTCTCTAAATTTAAATGTGGTGTAGATGATTATTTTAGGTGAACTCCCATTGCTATTTCATGTATTGTTCTTATTGGAGGAGGGTATGGGATTTACAATAAATAAATAATATTCTTTTGTATGGTTTGCGAGGGTTTGTTCAATAAGCCAGTTATGAAATATAATATTTTTATATTGTTCGAAGAGTAATAAGTTAGATTATTTTAAACAAAATGTCATTAACATGATTATATTCAGGGTGGAATTTGGAGAAAATATTCCGGTGTTAAATTAGATTTTTTATATATAATTTTTTTAATTAAAAACAATATTTTCTTTACTTAAACTATGTAATTCAAATTTTTTAATTTTTAATTTTTCTAATTTATTGAATTCACAATAAATGAGTATTCTAATTTTTATTTTAATTTAAAAATATTCATTTCATTATATGAAGTTGAAAATACAAAATATCAACATTTTATAATGTTGATTTATTCTAATTTAATAAAATATAATTAAGGTTCATACTAATTTCATACAAAAAAAAAATCCTAAAATCATAGTTGGGGTTCATACTATTTTGGAGAAACTTAATTTGGGAGAAATATCGTAATGGAAGAATAATAAATGTAACATACATAAATCATACTAAGATACTTATTCATGAGATCGTGTGAGTATGCATTATTTGTTATCTTTGTTCTCCAATTTCTTTTTCCTAATCTGTTTTTCTTTTATTTCACACTTTTTTTTATGACTTGTTGTAAAAAAACCTTATAACCAGATATAAAACCTTAATCTCTTTAATCTAGTTATTAATTCATCAAATTAATTTTTATTTTACTTTTTAAACAATAAAAATATAATATATATATATATATATAATATAATAATATAAATTGTAAATATAATAATATAATATAAATAATATAATAATATAAATTTTAAATATATATATATATATATAAAATTAAATTAAAAGCTTGGGGAGCCGTGGCTCCCCTTAGTCCAAACAAGGTCCGCCAATGATTAGATTATACACTAAACAACTTATCCAAAATTAAATTTTTATATTGTTGTAATTAGCTCTTATGAAAGTGAAAATATTTTTCTTTAATGCTATGTTCGTTTTTTATTTATATGTTGTGTGAACGGATGGTTATACAAGCGATGGTGGTGTTCGTTTCAACCGATTAAGATGGATTTGTGATGACGGATTCACAAGATGTTAAAAATAAATTATTCTCGCTTTCAGTGACTAACCTATGTGTACACAAGGATTGGTAAATAATTCGTTATCTGATGGGAACAAGGATGAGACAAAAATTTGATACTCGTTGGGTTTAAATATGCATATGGGATGAATTTACTCTATCGGGATGGATATGAGATAGCAAAACCCGTCTCCGCCCACTTTTGTTGCCATCCCTAGACTTAGCAAAACAAAAAGAGTTCTTCAAATGAAACAAAAATTAATAATAGAAGATTATTTTTTATATTACCTAGTAAATGAAATGTTTATACTATTAAAACATAAATGAAAGGCTCGAGAGAAAAAAATGCGGGACAGACTGAAATTTGTATGCCTGTTAACCTGCTAAAGCCCGACCCACATAAGTTGCAGCTCGCGGAGACCTAGAGCGAGGTAGGGTGGGCCAGTCCGTCAACTCGTTTTATATAGGTTTAATCCCTCGAAACGTCATCGTTTAAGTTGTCCTAATTGGGTCATATTTTTTAAAAATTTGTTCCAATTTGGTTCTTTCTGTTACGGCATCACTAGCGTCATTAATTGTGTGTCACATGTCAGCTCTCGTAGTGTATTTTTTTACTCTTAACTTTTTTTTTAACTTTTTTTTCTTAAGAAAACAACTCTCATATGTCAAATTAAGGTTTTGTCACGTTTCAGCTTGTGATTTTTTTTTTTAAAAAATCAATATATTTTTTTAATTCTTAACTTTTTTAATTAAAAAAACTTGTCACGTGTCAAATAGTGATCCTGCCACGTGTCAATTGTTTATGTGTAAAATCTCAATTTGGTCATGTATTTGTCATTTTTTTATCAATTTAGTCTTAATTTCTTTTTAAACTAGAGTAATTTCATCCCTTCCAATTTGAGACCAAGTTTAACTTTTATATAAATATTATAATGATATTTTTATTATAATAGATATTTTTAAACAAATTAAATTTATTTAAATTTAAATTTTGCATTGAACTTTATTTAAAATTTGTTTTAATAATTTATAGACAACTTTATAAATTCAAATGTAAAATTCTAAAACAGGTTTATAACAATTACAAAATTCAAATGTAAAATTTAAATATTTGTAATGGTTATAAAATTGTTCAAAAATTTTACATTTGAATTTATAAAGTTGTCTAAAAATTGTTAAAACAAATTTTAAATAAAATTTAATGCAAAAATTAAATTTAAATAAACTTAATTCGGTTAAAAATATCTATTATAATAAAAATATCATTATAATATTTATATAAAAATTAAACTTCTCAATTTGGAAAGGGTGAAATTACTCCAATTTAAACAAAAATTATGACTAATTTGAGACAAAATAATAAATACATGCACCAAATTAAGATTTTTCACATAAACAATTGACATGAGACAGGATCATAATTTGACACGTGACATTTTTTTTTAAATTAGTTAAAAAAATTAAAAACTTAAAAAAAATTAAAAAGTTTAAAAAAATCACAAACTGACACATGACAAAATCCTAATTTGACATGTGGTGTAAGGCCTGTTTATTTTCCTGCCTTATTTTAAAGGTTGCCCCAAAGCTAGTTGGGCCTAGGGCTGGCCCAAAAAGGAAACCAAACCCTTAGTCTGCCCTAATATAATCCATTCACTTCACTCTGCAGAAAACACAATCGTCATGTTCCCTACCCAAAGCTCTGCTAGGGTTTAACCCTAATCTCAATCCAGTGAGCTCAGTTCATCTTCTTGATTCATGTAAGTACTCTACGACTCATACATCCCTTTTCCGTTCGTATGTTCATTTTTCTAGCTAGGGTTTCGTTGTGAGCTTGTGTTAAGACTTGTTCCGCTTTTCTTTTCTAGCTCGTTCATCTGTTCCTGGAACTGTTGTGTCCCGTGTTGGAGTTGAACTCTCTTTCTAGCTAGTTCCAGGTAAGGGAAGCTAGGACTCATTATTTTATTCGATTTTTTGGGGTTTTGGTTCTGTTCACTGTTTGGAAATGCTTGGTTACTGTTATAATGGAGTGGAAAACTATTTAAACCTTGTTTGACTCGAATACCTGACTGTGCCCACGCGAATAGTGGAGGGTTCTGGTCTTCTCACCCAAGCAAGCCTGTCTCGCCTAGGCGAGAATAGTAGGAACTCGCCCATTTTTCTACTCGAGCACTCGCCCAGGCGAGGGGTTGTGTTTTTGAGCGACGAATTGTCTCGCTCAAGCGAGACAGCCTTGCCTAAGCGAGAGCTCGTGAAACTTTCATGGACACTGTCGCAGTCTCGCCTAAGCGAGAGTCTGCAGCTTGAGCGAGAGCACTCCTCTCGCCTGAGCGAGGGCTCCCAGCTTGAGCGACACCTAGCTTGGGTTCTTGTTGTGCTTCGTTTCATGAATGTTGTTGGTTGTTTGATTGGTTGATTCACTGATTTATTATATAAAAGGGAGTGGATATGCATGTACTATGTATGTTATGGGTGGGAACTAATGAGTTGGTAATGAGCTTGGCATGAGATATGATTGATGGTTGGTTATTTATACTAAATGACATGTTAATGGTATGCATAGGAACTTCATGATTGGTTGATAAGGTATGAGTAAGGTTTGAGTAGGACGTAATCCCATGACCCTTGTAGTGGGGGCTCGTGGTGGTGTCTCATCATATGGACATAATTTCGTGGGCCCTCCTAGGGGGGAGTCCATGTTGGTGCCTCATCTATTGGACTTAATTCCATGAACCTCGAGGTGAGAGTTCATGGTGGTGCCTCAACGACAGGACGTAATTCCACGAAGGTAATGTGGTGGTGCCTCAAGGCCAGGACGTAATTCCACGAAGGCCAAGTGGTGGTGCCTCATGTAACGATGTAATTTCGCGAAGGCCTCGTGGTGATGCCTCACTGCTAGGACATAATTCCACTGTCTCGTGGTGGTGCCTCATTATGCGTATCCGGATAATCTAATCTTGGAGTTTGAAATGGTTTGGTACCTCATGTGTGGTTTCTCGTTATTTATGCTTGACTATGTGATTGAATGTTGAGTGTTATGATGTAAGAATCTTGTGCACTAGCTTACCTTTTTCGCTTGTTTGTATGATTGTGTGTGGTTTTCCTCCCTTGCGATGATCATCAATGTTATTGATATGAGCAGATGTGAGAACCCTTGACAGTGGTAACGATAATAGGGATGTTGCAGCTTGATGGTTATGGACGGGTATTGGGCTCACTATGGAGCCCATCGCTGAAGGAACTTTCATTAGTTATGATTCTCTTGTCTGTACAAGACCTAGTATTACTTTTTCACCAGTGCACTTTGTTTTAGGTCGTGTGGGGCCTCTTTTTATGTAAAATGGGTATGTTTGGTGTACTGTGCCTTCATACTCCAAACTCCGTAGTCTCTGAATATTCATGTATATGACGTTTTATTAATTTGAAGTTATCCAGTTTTTGGGACGTTACATGTGATAGTTTTTTTTTAAAAAAAAAAGAGTAAGAACTAAAAAAAATTAGAAAAACCACGAACTAATTACATGTGACACACTGATAACGTCATCAATGATGCCCTAACAGAAAATCTAATGACCAAATTGAGATTTTAGGATAAAAACGAAGACATTGCACGATATTAAACATTCTCTATAAGAAAAGACTATATGATTAAGTAAAACATAATAAATCTTATTGCATAAATTATATTTCTTTTATGTATGTTAACGACAGAAAATATATTCTTTGATGTAATATTGTTTTGGATTCAATAAAATAATTGTAGAAGTTACTTGTTTTAAAAAATAAAACTCAAATGTATTTCTTCATTGGTAATATATATATATATATATATATATATATATATATATATATATATATATATATATATCATGTTTCTTCTTTTTAATCATATAGTATTTTCAATCACAAATTTTAAACGTTGTCAATTTTATTTCAGTCTCAATTCTACAATTCTATAAACAAAAAGAGAGAATAATATTAATTGAAGGAAATTCCCAATCATGTAAACCATTCAAATCGTGCACTCAAACTGTTCCATAGTTTCAAGCTCAACCAAACTCAACGTCACACTGTTTGATAATGTAATCTCATTTGATTCTGACAAACTCTGCTTACCGATATAATCATTAAAAAAATAGGTTAAATCATTTCTGAGGTTTTCATTTTTGTAACGAGATCTTAAGTAGATTTCATTTTTTTTTATTCGACTCAATTGGGTCTTTATTTTAGAAAATTCGTTGCAATTTGATCCTTTCTGTTAGTAGTATAATAATGGTGTTAATTATGTGCCAAATGTTAGCATGTTATTTTTTTTTTAATTTTTTAATTTAAAAAAATTGTCACGTGTCAATCTGACATTGTGTCACGTAGTTAAGACACTGTGATGCGCAGTGACAATGCCACGGGTCACTATTGGATGTAAAAAGTCTCAATCTAGTATTGTATTTGTTATTTAGTCTCAATTTTTTAAAACTGAATCAATTTCATCCTTATATCAAATTTAATTTTTATATAAATTTTACAATGATATTTTTATTATAATTGTTATTTTTAACAAAATTAAGTTTATTTAAATGTATAGTTTGCATTGAATTTTATTTAAATTTTGTTTTAAATATTTATATATCTATAATTTATAGATAAATGTTATAGAGTTGTTTTAAAAATAAAAACTTTATAAATTCAAATATAAAATTTTAAAAAAAATTTATAACAATTTAAAATAAATATATTTATTTAAAATTTTACAATTCAATTTATAAAGTTGTTATTTTTATATATTGATTTTATAAAATTTATAAAAATTAAAAAAAATCACGTGCTGACCCGTGACATATAATTAACACCGTACGATAGTGTACTAGTAATGGAAATAACCTAATAACAATGAATTTTTCAAAATAAGGATCCAATTGAATCAAATAAAAAGGAAGAGACCTACTTGAGATCTCGTTAAAAAAATGAAGATTTCTGAAATGATTTATCCTTAAAAAATATATATAGTAAATCACAAAAATCACAATTAAAAACTAAATACATATTACATAATGTTAGAATAACAGGTCAACCTTTCAGTCCTAAATCAAGCAGAATGCAGGATAAACCAATATATTCAGTCTCATTTACAAAATAGGACGGGTCAGTTCGACTCATTTGCATGCCTAAACATGATAAACTGACCTGATGTGTCATATATGAGAAGAGCGTACTCGCTCACTCCAATAGTACACCATCACCTGAGTGATATGATTTTCCGAAATTTTAATTCTTAAATGCTTGATCAATAATAACAACGGTTTGAATAACGATGATTATCATTAGTTGAGTGTCACTCAAGATTCAGGAAAAAAACTTAACAACATTAATTTAATAGAGTTAACAATCTAACCAAACGATTATAACCATCTTCACATGATTCAATCATCAATATAAACATATTTTTGCATTCAAAATGTCAAAGTTAAAATTTACTAAACCAAACCTTGATTTAATTCAAGACAGGTATATATCAAATTAACTTTAGGTCTTTCCAACCAAACCTTGATTTAATTCAACACAGGTATATAACTTTAGGTATTTCCAATAAATGGAGTGTCAACACCAATCCACAAAATTTCATCGCATTAAAACACACACGAAATAAACTTAATTAATTGAATAGACGTAGATTGTTAGCTCCTTTTATTTGAAGACAATTTAACTTCCAAAAAAACAATTACGATATCTAAAAACTTCTAAAGTAAATTGATAGAATTTCCGAAATTCTAACTTCTGCAAGCAACATCTATACTTAGATTACTAGTACATATTCTTCTATTCATTGCGGTAGAAAACTTCCACAAACTTAGAAAAGTGAGGAAACATATAGAATCAATGATAAGAAAAATAAGAATTTACCCTTCTTGATTTACTCATCACAACCTCTTCATTTATGTAATTTGATTGTGAAAAAGAAAATGACTGATCACAAAAGAACATTAAGAGAATGTAGAGTATTTAAAAGTTTATATTAATTTAAAATAATTGTTTTGAATCAATCTATTAATATTTTTTTTTAAATATCTAATTTTATATTTACTTTAATAATCTCTTAATCTAAATATCTAAATTCATTAAAATAAACCAATGAACACATGTTTAGAGAGATTGTTTGAAATTAACTAGTAGTGTTGAGAGTTTAAGATGCAACTACATAAATATTTATTTAGAGAGAAAACTTTATAATCCATGAGTGAAGCAAATTTCAATGGACCATAAAAGTTACTCATAATATTAAAGATAAAAAGTTAGCATGCAGGTGTAGATTTTTACGTTTCTGAGATATAGTTAACTCTGAAAGAATGATAAGAGAGTTGAATTTCATTTGTGTAAAAAAGTACGAAACTCTTAAAATCAGCATGAACTTACCAGTCCTGAAATCCACAGATTGATAAATGGTTTTGGTTTGTTCATGCATGTGCGGCACACTTTATTCTGTTGAACAAAAACTAGGAGACAGAACCAAGTGAACAATATACTTGCATTCATGTGTCTTGTCTCTTCATTCAACAATGACAGGTCCATGAATGCGTTTATTAATTATAATTCTACTTCCTTGGGCGCTTCAAATTATATTTCTATGCATCAAATTCATGTCTGCGTTTTCTTCATATATTGAAACCAATGGAACGCAACATTTTCAAATCTCTGCTACTTACGAGTACGCCAACTCTAACACCATGCAATATCTTAGGAATCTGTCGAGACCACAAACAAACCGAGTCGTACCATGCATCAAGACAAACACCCCAACTGTGATTATTCCAACAGATAAAGAAGGATTAAAGCGTTTCTCCAACTTTTTCATGGTACATTAATTATTCTTGACATTTCTCTTTCACCGCTAATTTTCTCTGTAAAGGGGAAAAAGGAGGATCTATTCTGTAAAGGAAAGGATCAACAAACTCAACCACACATACAATGCCACAGATTTCACCTCTTCAAATTACTGCTTACTATATTTTATATATACATATCTGACATTATGAATCTGTGCTGTTACCAGCGCCAATAATACGTCATTATCCTATACCTAATTTATGAAAATCTTAATAGATCCATTCATGTCAAAGGAATCTAATTCGTTAAGAATTCTTCAAAGCGATCGAATTTGCTTACGTGTTTGCATTATACTGGGTATTACGACTAGCTCTCACAAACTCTGCTATTTTTCTTAATTAATATGATAGATATGTGTAATTATTATAAATTGCTTTTGTAATTTGAAATATATATAATAATGCTATCCCCACAACATAATTAATTTGTTGTTTTCCGAGTTTATATCAGCATTAGAGATGTTTTTTCGTTATATTGTTTTTGTTTTCAAAATATATATATATATATATATATATATATATATATATATATATATATATATATATATATATATATATCCTCCGATCCTCTTTTAATAATTTACTTTCATTTATCTTCTTTGTATTAAATAAGAAACTATAATTAATCTTAAGAATATCAAAGTTATAAACATTTTTTTTGTATACAAGTATGACATGTCTAAGAAGTTCTAAGACAAAACACAATTATTGCTATACCATTTTGATAAACTAGTTAATTACTTCATTTATTATACCAAAAACTTGGATAAAGTTTTTAACTATTTTATTGTTTTCTAAAATATAAGTATTTTAATGTTATAGTATATATAAATAATTAATAAATACTCAATTACTATAATCTAGACAAAATATCCATAATTTTTAGCTAACTCAAGCAAGTCTAGTCGAGTATATCTTGAGCAGAGTCAAATTAGCTCCATCTCATATTGAATCGATTCGGATCTATCTTTAGTCGAGTCATGTCAAATCCACCTTTGGTTGAATCATGTTAGACGCATTTTTAGTTGAGTCATGTTAGGCTCATCTCTAGTTGAGTCGAGTCAAGTCAAGTTTAATCCACTTCAAATCGAGTCAAGTCAAGTCTGTCTCATACGAGTCAGGCCTCCTCTAGTTGAGTCATGTTAGGCCCATTTCAGAGTAAGTCGTGTCTAGCCCACCTAAAACCTAGTAGTCATAACCATTTTGGAGTAAGTATAGAGTTGTGTCCTTGTTAGGCTAAGTAGAATCAAACCACGAAAATTAAGTTGCTTAAGCTGATGTTGGGTTGAACCTAGTTAGACCTACATAAGACTGAGTTGATTTGACCTACCTTAGACCGAGTTAAGTCAGACCCACCTTTGGTTGAGTCAAGTAAAACAACCTTTGGTTGAGTTGTGTCAGGCCTACATCATACTAAGTTAAGTTAAGTTGACGTTCGATCGAGTTAAGTTACACCCACGACGAGTCAATTTGGATCATGCCATGCTAATCCAGATTGAGAAAAGGACAACCAAGTTCGAACCCATGTCAGATAATGTCATGCCTGGTTAAAGCCAAGTTGGTTTTGTTTGACCCAATTGAACTACTTGGGTTGGGCCTAACTTTCCTGTTAAGTTGCAAATAGTAAAACTTAAATAAGAACCAATTTATAACTAATACAAAAAATTTTGGGATGAACTTGCAATTTGAAATATTTTAAAGATTTTAAAGACTAGTACTATTATAAAAAATATTTAGGAGTTAATTAAAGTATTGTAGTGAGGTCAAACCCACTTTGACCCTGATCCTAATCCACTTTAAGAAGGGGGGTTTTGGGAGATAAAACTGTTTTCAACCAATCATTTGGTGGATAATAAAAAGAGAATTTATTTAGGAGTAAGTTGGGGTTGACCTATAAGTTATGATTCAAATTGACACCTCACACAATTATCTATCTTATTACGTGTATCATTATACTACTAAAAAAATCAAATTAGGTTATAAATTTTAATGTTGGCCAAATTAAAATGCTACTAGAACCGACTCTAACACAATACAAAATGTTAAAAAATGAAAAACATAAAATAATTTTTAAATGATTTAATTATTGATAGAGTCGAGTTAGTCAAGTATAGGCCGATGCTAATTATTTTTAATAACTAAATATTTATATTAATGTTGGATTATTATTGACTTAGTCAACCCTAATAGAGTCCACTTAGTGTTGGTCAGTGATAGAGTTGTTAAGTCGATTATGAGACGATGCTAACTATTTTTAACTTTCTTTTAGTAAGTAAACTTTTTATGTTGGTGTCGACATAATTTATGTTAATCTTTTCTTTTTTTACTATTTACAATTATTTAAGTTATTGTCAATTAATCTGACACAAATTTTATTTAACTTATTCTTTTTTTTTTAAATTAGCATCAATTAGGTCAACACTATTATAATCAGTGACGGATCTTGACCAAAATTTCTGGGGGAGCTAAAATAATATACTTAAAATTTATATATTTAATATTACTGTTACTAATGCAATAAAAATGAATATATAATTTAGTATAGCTATAACTATAAAAGAAATTACACATATCTAAAGATTATCTATCATTTTTTTTATATTCTAGAACTTATAACTACATTTTTCAGCTATTATTTTTCCAATATAAATAACCATATTATCTACAAAATATTCATTTTGCATTTTACTAACGTGCACATATCGATTCAAAAGTCATCACAAGCATCTCATTTCATTGTTATGCGATGAGTAATGATATTGTCCTTTTTGATCTTTACTTTTCTTTTATCAATTTAAAAAAAATGAATTTATTATTTTATTTTCATCAATATACCCATTTAAAAAACAAATTTAATACTAATTTTTTTATCATAATCTAATCAAACATTAAGAGACATAACTACTACAAAAAATTATGATAATCAAGTACACTTAAAAATTGTCTATAAAAAATCACATAATATATTACTTACTCTTCTATATTCATAAAAAATAAATAATATACAAAATGTCATAAGATAAAAAATAATGCTATATATTAAACAGCTATTTCATTACCAAGTGAGACAAGAGAAAGTTACCTTCTTTTTTCTTTAAAAATGAAAGAAAAGATTAAAAAATGAGGATAAAAATAATGAGTTTCTGTTTAACTTTTTTTTTCTTGAGTAATAAAAATAATTAGGTAAAAGTGAGAGATGAGTACAACATATGAAAAACTCAAAAGAGAGAAAATGAAAATTATCTTAATAATTTTTTTTTCTTTATTATATTTAATTTTATATTTTATTATTTATTAACATTAAATATTATACTTTAAAAAAAATACATAACTTAATTTTTATTAAATTTTTAATATATTATTACCTAACTTAAAAAGATAAACATCATTTAAAAAATTTAATAATATATATATAAATTAAAAAATTTTAAACATGTAATTTAAAAAAATTGAAAAAATAAAACAAAATTAAAAAATATTTGGGAGACCGTGGCCCGCCAGCTATAAAGAGCTCTGCCACTTATTATAATATATTTTCAATATTTACTTAAAAATAAACATCAATTTTATATGCTATGAATCCAAACACCTTCGTAAAAGCTAACACATTCAACTTGACTTTCATACTAGAATCCGACCTAAAATCAATGTTGATCATGGACTTTTTTAGTTGTCTCATTGGTCAACTCTAGTCTATATTTTTCTTATAGTATTAGGCCTTGAATAAAATGTGAGTTAAAATTGATCATTCTAAATTCTCAAGTTCATGTACCTAGTCACGTGCCTATCCACCATAAATTTATTGAATTTCAAATGAAATTTAATCTTCACATCAAAGTAATTAAAAAAATTAAAAAACTTAAAATGAGTATATACTTAACCAACTTCCTTTATCTTAGAGTTGTTTTTTCTCCAAGATAAAGAGATATCCTAGAATAGGAAAGAATCTAAACCTACTCTTAGTAACTTTGATAAGTTGAAAAACATAAAGTTGATATTAACAAAACATCATTTTTCCATCTTAAACATGTGATTTCATTGTAGCTATCATTTATCCATCATTTGTAATTTTTGGTACGGGCCAAAAATGAAACCGACCAACTAAGAATCCGGCCAATCTGGATCACCAACATGGATAAAAAAAATGCCTCACTTATTGAATGCTTTTTCCTACACTTACCTGCCTTTTTTATTTCATGCACCTCATTGTTTCTTTTGAAATATAATGGTGTGTGTAGTCCTCTAGATTCTTTTCTTTGGAAATACAAGAAGCCTAACTTTTCATATTGACAAGCTGCATCAATATCTATAGTATTTTTGATACGTGATAACACTAAATGTCTTTTCAAAGTTAATGTAGGAAAGAGTTTATATAAGACCCACTTTTATTGAGTGCCCTAATGTTAAGAGCTGCCACACTGTTGGGCCTAAAGGGCTGGCCCATAGGGTGTCAAGGCCCCTAAAGCAGCCAAGGTCCCTCAATTGCAAGTCATTCTGAAAAATCAGTGTCCTAACTCACCCATTTTCTCTCCACAGAACCTCTGCTAGGGTTTGGAGATCTACCCAAGTTCAAGTGAGCTCAACCTCCGTCTCCCGTTCACGTAAGTTAGTTCTCGAACCTAGCCTTTCTAAGTTGTTTTCGTGGTTTATGTCGGGACTCACTGTGTGAATCCAATCTCCTTTGTCGTGCCACTGTTTCAGTTCATAGATTTTTCCTTGGAGCTACTAGTTTCGTTGGCTTAAGAGTCGAAGTTCAATATTAGCCCTTTTCCAGGTAAGGAAAGCTAGGGTTTCACGTTATTTCTATTTTATGCGATTAATGTTTTGTGAAATATGAGAAAAGATTGGGGGAAAACGTTAGTTTTTGGTATATTTCTGAGTTAGGGGTTCAAATATTCATGAAACTGTGATATTTGACGTTATTTCTCGTATTCTGATGCGTCGCACAGTCGCTGGACGAGTGCCCTGGGTCGCTGGGCAACTGTGTGTTTTTCTGATATGCGCAGTTTTAGTAAAATTGACTTTCCTGACTCATTAACAGTTGGATTGAGCTCAAATTTTGACATGTGGTTCATAACATGCTATTTTATGGTTTGACCGGTTGGATCGTCGATTAGATGTCTATAGCTTGAGAAATGTGTCATGTATTACTGCAATGATTTTGGTTTTGTGATAATAAATTTTCTTGGGAATTTTGGTGTAAGAATTATGGTTGTGGGTTGTGCTTGATTGTATGGAATTGCAAGTACTTAAATGTTGGCACTTATTTATTTGGGATGAATACTATTTTGTGATATATGTATGTCTTGGTATGCATTTATAAAGTATGAGATGAATGAATTTGCATGAGTGATGTGATTAATGGATTGTGAATGATGATCTTGGATAAATCTTGGCATGCGATTTCAATGAAATGGTTGGTTATATATGTGGTCATGAATTCGGTATGAACAATAATGTTACATTGATGCCATGGTATTGGTATGAGGTGAAGTTCTATATCCCCGAATTGGGAAGAATGGGATGGTATGAAATCAACATAGAATATGAATGAGGATGGGTTACAAAGGATGCCGTGAGGTGTTAAATGCATGATCAATATTATTTGTTTGTTTGGAATGTGATTGGTATGTTGTCAGTACGTAAATCCACGAGTCTCTAGGTGAGACTTCCTGGTGGTGCTTCAGTGGTCGAGACGTAATTCCATGGCCCCTGTTAGTGGGAGTCCATGGGGGTGCCCCATTTATATAACTTGGTAAGGATTCAAGGTAAAGATTGCATCCTGACACTCTAAGGATTCAGTTAGTCTCACTTAGAGCGGACTGACTCCTGTGATGAGAGTAGCAGGAGGCCTGAAACTCATCAAGGGCTAACCTTGTGTGTGAGAGAATTGATTCATTGTAACACTTGTAACACATAGCTCGGGGGTGAGCAACTCAGGGGTGAGCAAAGGTATCCACCACAAGTGCAAGCATCCGCTGAATCCAACCAAGTTATATGTATCTGGATGAGTCGAGTCGAGTCGAGTCTTAGTGTATTGATTTGAAGGTCATAACATGCTTGGATGATCTGTGTATATTGGACTGTGAAAGTATATCTGATTGCATGATGAAATCTTTTTGGCTCTAGCTTACCATTTGCTTGTTTGATTGCCTTGTATGTTGTTCTTCTACCTTTGCGATGATCATCAATTTATTGATGGGAGCAGATGCGAGAGGTACTCGTGGTCAACAGGGGAGAGATGATACCGCTGCATAGTCTACTTGGGCTGGACTTCGCGTTTTATTTGGGCTTTTCTTTAGGGCTAAGGCCCGTGTATTATATTGTCCCTAAGGCTTTATTTCGAATACTGGCTATCTCTTACTCCTTTTGGGTTGTAGGCATTGTAGTGAGCTTTAGTATTTTCTTTTAAGTACCTTGGATAACTGTAAGGAGTGACCTTATACTTCGCAACTTGGCTCTTTATATTATCCGGTGTAAGATTTCATTTAATTATGTTATTATTTAAATGGGATGTTACAGTTTAATAGTCTAGACTTTTGCAGCTCTATCGAAATGCTTTACATTAATGTTGCAAAGATAAAATAAAAAAATTGTATATTTTTAATTAAGTGAATCAAGCCGTTTAATCCACCTACTCGTGGTAGACCGGATTGGGTTCAAATCTTTTTAGCTCACTAATAAGTGAGTTTGGTTGGATTGACTCACTAAATAATCAACCCGTAATGGGTTGGACTGGATCGAGTGACCTATTTTATCCATTTTAAAATTATTGAGATCAATTTGCCGATTATATATAAAGTATCATTTAAACTTGGATTTTTCATTGTAATATTAAGGTTGATATAATAAATGGACAATAAAGAAAAAGAAAACGTATATATTGTTAGACCGTGAAACATGTGAGAAATTTGAGTTACAAAAAGAATTTACAATTTATTGGTACTAGAACAAGAAAATGTGATTGTCCATTTAAATTGTGTGGTAGAATAATATGTAGTAGATGATGGTGGATTGTGAAGGTAATAAGTGCAAATTATAATCATGAGTTGGATGATACGTCAATAAGTTATCCATATGCTCACAAATTAAAGCTTAATGAGTAGTTCATGTTAGTTAACATGACTATGAACTCATTACCTACAAATATTTTACTGATTATGAAGGAGAATAATGTAGATAATATTACAACTCTAAAGCATGTTTACGATGTGAGTACATATCGAAGATAAAAGAAAGGATGAAGTACTTAAATATAATGGTTAATTATGTTGGAGCGTGACATGTATATTCACTAGAATAAGTGTGATGAGATCTCAAAAGTTATCGTAAATGTTCTTTTTACACACTGGTCATTCTGTAACATTACTTAAAGTATTTAGTATTGTATTGTTAATGGATAATACATACAAAACGATATATAGGTTGCTTTCACTTGAGATTATTAGTGTGATGTCCTTAGCTTCATTTATGACTCTTGTGTTATTGATAATAGAACTAGAAAATAGCTTTATTTGGTGTCTTGAAAGGTTGCTAGGATTATTTTTTATAGTAGATGTCTTCCTAATAATTGTCGGTGATAAAGATATTACTTAAGTACATACAATTAGCATTACTTTTCCTTGAGCTTCCAACCTTTGTTGTCGAATTCATATTAATAAGAATGTGAAAGTAAATGTAAAACTTTAATGGATTCTATAGAAGCATGAAAGGTGATGATTTCTCATAAGAATGCTTAATGGATTGTCAAATTATAATGGATTCAAAGGATATATTTAATATTTGGGTTCAATATGTTGTTCCTTAATTTTAATTAAAAATTATAATTAGTCATTTTTTTGAAAATTTGAACCAATTTAGTTCTTCCTATTTAAAAATACTTTAATTTAGTCCATTTAATTAAATTTTGTTAAATTTATTTGAAGTTTCAAACACGTTTTTCATCTAACATTGAAACAAAAATGTTTAACATTAAAACAAAAATGTGTCAAAAAGTGTAAACAACTCAAATATTATCATGAAACGCGTCTGAAACGTAAAAAAAAATAAATAAATAAAATTTAGTTAAAAGGACTCAATCCACACATTTCAAAAGTTAATGAACTAAATTTGGTCAAAATTTCAAAAATAAACTAATTCTAATTTTCAATGAAAGTTAAGATATAAAAATATATTTAACCCTTAATATTCTGAAATTGTTTGTTTATCATGGTTATTACTTTTTTAATATGTCTTCAATGTATATTTCATGTATATAAATATGTTTTAAATTATACTATCCAAAATACATTTTTGAATTTAGAAAAATTGTCGGATTACACAATCTAAAATATACTTTTATACATAAAAATTATATTTTAGATTCTATAATCTAAAATACTCTTTCAAATTCAAAAATACATTTTAGATTATACAATTTAAAATATATTTTTATGTTGAAAACATTTCCTGATTACAAGATCTATAATAACTTATCAAATTCTATAATCCAAAAATGCTAGCATACAAAACCCACAGAAAACAACAAAATGAAGTAAAACCTAATTTTTCAAGGCCACCACAACGATTTCAAGCAACACCAGAGCAACAACAACACTAGAATGAAAACGCCATTGGAGTGGCAAGGGGGAAAAGGCGGACCAGGGAAGCAAAGGAAGAAATTGAGTTATTTTTACACATTAAATAAAGGGCATTTTGGACTTGTACAGACCTCCAGTGATGTGAAGAAAAAACTATCCGGTGCAATAAGCAAGTGCCCAAATAAAAAAACCATCAAACTTTAATGTAAATTTATCCAATCAATACAAGAACAAGCAATTGTTTGATTAATGTATGTAAAAATATTTTTGAGAAAGTGACCATTCTTCTCTTATTTCACCAATTTCTTTACCTAGGTATCTACCGCATACGTCATTACAAAAATATAGCATGTAACAGATGAAATTCTTTAATGTACAATGTTTAAATCATGAACGAGAATGGGACATTTAAGATATGACACGTGAAGAACTAAATATCCACCTTTCATTTTAATTTTTTTCATTCTTCTTGTTTCTTTTCATTTCAACTCCCATTTCTTTATTTTATTTTCTTTTTAATATATAAATTATTCCTTCTTTTCTTTGTTTCTATTTTTCTTTTCTTTTATATATAGACACTCTTCTGAAAAGATTAATTGAACTCATTCTAATTGTGATGAGAAATTTTTATATTTATCAAGTATGAGTATATTTATTAATCACATGTATAAAGTACGAATAATATTAAATTTTTTGAATAATATATATATAGATATTACAAGAAATTCTTATATTACATGAAAATTTTCTTGTAAATTTGTTAAAAACATTTGCAAGAAAAAACTTTTTTCTGCCATTTTTTCTAAGAATTTTAATTGGTAGGTAATTCTTTCATGGGTAATTATTTCCTACAAAATTATAAAATTTGCAAGTATTTCCTACAAATTTTGTTACGAAAAGTGTTTTATACAAAATGTTTTGCAATGGTAGCAATTTCTTGCAATTTTTTTTTCACAACAAAATTTATAAGTATTTTCTATGAAAAAAATTTCAAAACAAAATTGAAAGAAAATATGAATTTTTTTAATAGTGATATATATATATATATATATATATATATATATATATATATATATATATATATATATATATATATATATATATATATATATAATTTAAGACAGATACACAAATACATAGATATTATCATTCTCTCATAAAAATGAAGATAGAAATAAATTGTTATTTGGAAAGTGACACCGAGATAGTCAAACTTATTTACATAGAACTTTGAGTACTCAATTGTCAATCATTTTTTTGAAAGGGTACCATCAAAATTATAATTCAACTTAGAAAACGTTGATGCCGAGAAAATTGTACCCATGATGTAATAGACCCAAATAGGACCGCAAGGGAAATTTTCAAAACAAAGTTTAGGAATAAATTGAAATAAAATTAAAGTTTACGGTGTATATTTATGAAATACAAAATGAGTAAAGTTTAAGGGTTAAATGCTCTTTATCCTTTTTAAACCGTTAACAAGAGCTTTATATTTTTTATAAATAAAAAAGAATAGTATCAAATTAATCCATTTCCAAACCTTTTTAAATAAAAACTTACACAACCTACCACACAAAGTTCAAAGAGTTTGCTTCTAACAATATAATGCTTTTTTTAGGTTTCATGACATGGTCAGAAAATCAATATTTTTAAAATCATTTCCTGAATGAATCTATTTAAAGACATTTATCTCATCCAATTGATGCGTATCTTGGGAGGAGATTCTTTTATAGGAATAAGAACAATAATTTTAAATCGAATAATCATACACAAATAATCAAAATTTAAAGTTACAATGTAAAACATAAAAAAAGAAACGTAAGATGAGGTGTTGAATTTCTTTTAAGATAATTTTTCAAAATATCTTTGAATATAATAGTTAGATCCAAGGAGGAGGTGAATTGAATCACAAAAATCAATTTAAGAAAATCCTTTGAAGGGCAACACAGATTGAAAAAATTAAATGATCACAATATGGAAGTATATATATTCTAGAAAGACTTCATCTAACATATCAAGCTTTGAATCCTGGAATCATATATTCCAGTGAGACTTTGCTTAACCACAATGTTTCACCTAAGGATTAACTTTGTTTGGAGTTTTGGCAGTGAGAATTTCGGTCAAAGAGCCCTTTTTAGTGGTTTCTCCTGATGTTATATTTGGTCTTCTGCTATGTTTAAATGGCAACATTTCCCATTTAATTGATTCACTTTTCTTTAACCTCATTTTGTCCTCTCCATACATAAACAAGCCATTTTGATTCCAAGTCTATAAATTAGGATTTAGAGTACTAGGATTATGAGCATAATGCAAACCTATTAATACGAATTTAACTACCTGAGCTAGTCTTCGATTTTCATTATGATGTAATACAATTAGATAAAAACTAATGGTGCAATTATAACACTAAGTTCTTGTTTTCATCAGGCTCTGGTGTTCGATCAAAGAAAAATGGAAGGGAAAGTTTCAACATGCAACAAACAACGAAAGGCGTAATCGACATTTAGGTATTAGGTATAATTACGTTTACCTTCCAATATTGGTTGAATGATGAATTAATGTGGATTTTTATCATGGAACCAAAGAGCACTGTTTCGGAGACATAATTGATCACAAAAACAGAGGCCAAATCGGAGTATGACTAAGGACAATAGAGATAAAGCAAGAAGAAGAAACCTTCGGTGTGAAGGCGGAGATGCTTCGGAGGCTGCTGCAACAATGAATTCAAGAGCGACGGCGGTCCTAAGAGCGACGGCGGTCCTAAGAGCTCCGGTGAGACGGCTACGCTGGTCCACAGCCTCACGACGGTGCGCTTGATGCTAGCGAGCGATGGCAGTGTGACGGGTGAAGCGTTAAGAGCTTAAGAGCTTAAGAAGGCGAAACGGAGCGAAAGAAACATAAAAGAAGGGATATTTTTAGCATTACTCAAATTAATAAATAATTAAAAGTTAATTATAATATTTCCTGCTATTTGAATAGGTAAATAATTGGAATTCAGGTTAACAAAACCGTGTTATTTCCATGCTTTTTAACAATTTGAATAATCTCTCAAGTGAAAAAGTTCCTTTAAAGAAAAATATGAAAAAGGGAAAGAATATGTCTTTTCCCAAATATAAAAGTAAGTGTATATAATATAATAAAGTTGTTTTCTTAACTAAATGAATTGGTTAAAGAAGGAAAAAGAAGTGTCTACCTTGTGAAATAGAAATGGTTTTCGAAGAAAGAGCAAAAGAAGAAGATTCCAAGAAACAAAATGTAAAAAATAAAGTTGTGTGTGGTTGGAGGGGCCTAGTTTGTGAATGTTTCCCCAATCGCTTCACCATTCCATGACTCTCCATATAAACCCCATCATAGTTCCCCACTATCATCAACAGAATCTCCCTTTACATCACTTCTCAACTCAACACCAAATTTCCAACTCCATCAACAAAGAGATAAAACTCTTGCTTCTCCCTCTCACCATGCTCTCTGTCTCTTTCAAAACATAGAACAATGCACCACCCTTTGTCCTGCAACTTTTATTCCTCTGTCTGTTATGGATATGATGCTCACTCCCCACTCTCACAATTCCCATGTCACATTCTTCCCCACCACCTGCACCTTTCACCATTAATTTTGACCAAACCAAACACCCTCCTCATCCCTCTGCTCCTTCTATAGCCTATATTTGACTATGACCCTTTAGTTTAAATTCTATCCACACTCTACACCTAACAGTCTTGCAAGTTCTACCTATATATACTATTAACTGACCAAAAAGTTTCCATAAAAGGCCATGGCTGGTGAGAAGCTTAATGGGGGTTCAAGCATGACGCTTCTACTCCAAAAAGAAACGCTTCCATGCTCCCCTGACCATATCCAAACCTTCTGGGTTCAAAACTCTGAACCTTCTTTCCAAGGTGATTTGCTATGACCATGTTGTTGGCTTCTTGATTATCGTCTCTGTTCATCAAAACTTCTAAACTTTTAGAAAGTATTTTTCTTAACAAAACCAGAACTGGGTTTCTTGTAGATTCTGGTTTTCTTCGGATAAAGAATCTTTCCCATATGAAACAAAGTTAAAAAAGATTTTTTTTTATTCACTGAAAACCGTTTATGTTTGAACTCTATAACTTGGTTATTATTATCCTTTCTGGTGTTTTGAATTCAGGCTCAAAATCCTCGGTTAATGTTGTGAATGTGAGGGATAGACCCTTCTTCCGAGGGGTTGAGAGAGAAGAAAACGAAAACGAAGATGATGAAGATTTTGAGGTATTCCCCCATCAACCCGGTAAGAAAAGGAGGCTCACAAGCGAACAAGTTCAGTTCCTTGAAAGTAACTTCGAGGTGGAAAACAAGCTTGAACCCGAAAGGAAGGTCCAACTTGCAAAGGAACTTGGCATGCAACCAAGGCAAGTGGCCATATGGTTCCAAAACCGTAGGGCAAGGTTCAAGACCAAACAACTAGAAAAAGACTATGGCATACTGAAAGCTCGCTATGACATTCTCAAAAGGGACTATGACAATCTCGTTCAAGAGAATGACAAACTCAAGGAAGAGGTAACAATGGTTAGACTTAGACATAAATAAAGTTATTCATTTAACTTCTTTTTTGTGGTCTACCAATCAAAACCAGTGAACCTCAACAAATTGTTGCAGTAGTTACCTTGTTTAGAAAAGGTGTTTTTAACAGTAATAAGAAACACCCACTTAAACAATCTTCCTCTGCTCTTTCTTTCCTTTGTATTAATTAAGTTCATTAGTAAATTTATCAGTTTAGTTTTTCCTTGTCACAGGTTTATTCTCTGATGAAGGTGATTCCCAGTGAGAAAGAGGAACAGAATTTGGATGATACCAGCTGTGGTGCTGTCAACTCAGAGCATAAAGAGCAGACGGATATGATCATAAATGGAGGTTCTGAAAATGAATCCAAAGTGACACTTCCTGTTATGGAAATAATCAAACAGAAAGATGCAAATTCAGCTAAAAGTGACGTGCTTGATTCGGAGAGCCCACATTTCACCGATGGAAACCAATCCTCACTCTTTGAGCCTGCAGATTCCTCTCATGCTCTGGAACCAGACCACTCGGATTTCTCACAGGACGAGGAAGACATCCTCAGCCAAAACATGCCACTCCTACCAAAGTTTGAAGTTGAATATGTCTGCTATGATGAACCACCCGAAAATCCTTTCACGTTCCGGTTCCCAGTAGAAGATCAAACCTTCTGTTTTTGGTCTTGTTAAGCCCTCACTACTACTACTACTACTACTACTAGGAGAATCTCAAGGTTTGCACTTGTAACTCCCTACGAAAATCAATAAAATTGGTTTTGTTTTTCTACTTTGGAATGAAAGTTTATGTGTGCACACCACACCACCTTTGTTACTGTCTTTTGAATTCTGCTAGACGGTCTTAGATTCAAATCTTAGTAGATTTTTTGGGCTAAGTTTTTCTGAACCAAATTTTCGAAATGAAACCTTTTTTCTTCTGATGAGACAGGAGTGGATAAATAAAGTGTTACAACAGCATCCCCCATTTGATATTGTTTACAAAATCAATGAATATGGTCACATTGAAACTGTTGACAACTGCAAGTCTTGGAGTCTCTCGTGTGAACTGAAGTGAGACACTTGAAGGTAAAAGTTGTTAGAAAAATTAATGGGTCAATGCTTGTTTCTTAAGAAATCACACCCTCGAGAGAAGTGTAATTAAATTAACTGTGAGGAACAGTATGTGAAAAACCTGACTTTGAGATCCAATTGAGGAAAAATTAGCACACGCAAAACATGGTGAAAAACTGAATCTGCTGTGCAAGTCAAGGTTCAGGTGTGGTTGGTTCACTGAAACAAGTTTCATTGGTGTGAACATTTTCCCAACTAGCTCATTCAGGATTTCAGGATGTTAATTAAAATAAGACCATGATATTTAATAAACTAAAATTTTGCAACTTTCTCTTATAATTACAATTTGAATATGTATTTTAGTTTTGAAATATAAAAAAATAAAAAGATAGAAAACTACTTAAAATATATTATCTCAAGTTGTTATTAGAGAAAATTATCAAAATTTGTTAAAAGATATTTTCCATCGAAAAATATATTTAAAATCGTATCAAAACGCATTAAATGGTTTAAGAAAAATATATTCCAACGCGTTCTACTAAAAAAATCACCTATGATTCCTTAACAAGTGTTCTACGAAAGCTGATTAGCCTTGAAAATTGATCTTACTTTTATAGCAAAAGACAATTTTACGTTGTTATTCAATTATAAATTTTGGTCACTTTTATTCCAACTACCAAAGTCATACCGACAATATTAAAACCTTGTTTAAATCAAAACTTGTCCATTAAATTCCACTTCAAATTTTAAGACTATATTTCTCATTTTAAAATCTCTAAGTACTCTTTTAACAATTCTTCAATTTCCGATCTTTAAAAAAATCTCAAAGTTCATCACAAAATTTAAAATTATTTAAATGAATAAATAAATAAATTATAATGTATGGATTTGAATTCAAAAAGGAATAATGAGACTGAACTTCCTTAACTTATTCAAAAATTATAACTTGGTTACTGTTAAATGAGAACTTGTACTTTTGAAATTGGAACCCATGCAACGTACGGGTACTACTCAATTATTAACATAAAGGTTTATTATTCCAATGTATGACTTTTGTGCGTCTTTATAGGTATCATCAGTTTTCCACCATTGATGATCTGCCATTGCTAATGCTGATTAATAAGAAGTTGTTCGACCCAATAAGCTGCAACAATGTAGATCATGATTTCCTTTTTATCAGTAGGAATAGATTCTTCATCGTTTGAAACCATGATTTATTTCTTCACGAAATCTTGTCCATTATAGATTATGTTGCACCATGGTTCGCCCATGACAAAGTGCAAGTAAAAGTTCTCACCCTTTAAAACATTATCTGCTTTCATATTTTATTCAGTGGGGTACCCTTCTCTTTGACACGTTATAAATGGAAATAACTTTTAAGATGTTGTGTGTTTGACATAATTCACGTGAAAAAAGGTATTTTATATTCATAAGAATAAGATGTGTAATAGCTGTGTGTCTTCAATTTAATAATTAATAAGTTTGTTTCTCTCTCTTTTTTTTTTCTTTGATATGTGTTAGTTCTAGACATTCTAAGAATATGAAAGGGGAAAAGTACTAAAAACTAAAGAAATAACAGTAAATATTGTGTTAATTTGTTGATTTTTTTTAAAGGAGTAGGCATCAATGTCTTGCTCTTGCGTGTACGTTGGAAGATATCATAATATTTTGGGATTCTTATTCAGCTAAGGTCAAAAGCAGGTTTGTGATGCAAAAAGGAAGAACACTTGTAATTTAACTTTTAAGCATCTCTTTGATCTAACTAAAGTGAAGCTCAAGGTTCATGAACACAAGCCAGTCCTTGGTTTATTTAATTACTGGATTATAAATGGATACTATCAAAGGTATGGGTTGTGTGGCTAAGAAAGTAAAACTGGTGGAAATGAATTAGTAAAGAATTAAAAAGGTAGCTTAAGATGTTGATACTGGGAAGGTAGATATAGAATAACATACAATATACTACGTGTAAATTTGTTCAAGGACCCACTGGCAACACGGAGCCGAATCAGAAAGTTAAATGTTTTGGCATTTGGTGGATAAAAATGTGTGCTTCTGTGTACATTTGTGATTGATCCTCCTAGAAACAACCAATGTGGTTTATAAGTAAATAAACCTTAGTAAGAAAACTATACGCACATCAACTGGTATACCAACAATTAATTTTCATAGAATGTGCAGAAAATAACTCTCATGAAAAAACTATTCACCTCTCTCTTGTTGTTGTTGTTTTCATACAATGAACAACACAATTTATAGATTCATTTTTTTTTTACTCACAACGGTTATAAAGTGCTAGTACACTAACTACCCACAACAGTTTGTACATTATTCACAATGACTAACTCATTAACTATTATTAAGACTTTAACGGTTAATTCATTTAAGTTTATTTTCAACTCAACAAAACTCTGTCGTAAATTTAAATGTTTATCTTATCCTTCAGTTCCTTTATTCTCCAACCTACTCGATTTTCTTACTAAGTTTTCCACTCGCTTGTGCTCGGTCCCCGAGCTACTTGCCACCATCAACAATGTCGTTTTTTTTTTCTTTAACTTCTTCTATGAAGTTGATCATCTCTTCTTTTCCTTTAGATGGACAATTTTTAGCAAAATGTTTGACCTTGCTACAACTAAAACACTTGTGTGAGTAATAGTCCTTTGCATAATGACCATACTTACCTCACTTGAAGCACTCAACATTTTAGTTGCTCGACCAACCTCCTTTCCATGGACCTCATCCTCTTTCGTGCCAATTTTCTTGACCGGACTGTTATTTCTCTTCTTCTTGTCCTTGACTTCTAACACCAGGACTGCTTCTTATACCTTTTCAAGATCGTCCTTTACCTTGAGTGTTATGAGCTTTCTCATCTTTAATTGACATCTTTGCTTAAAGTAATTGATCAAGTAGCTCACACTTCTTCTTCTTTTGTTTTTCATGTGCTTCAAGAGATTTTGCAAGCTCTTCAATTGTGAGCTTTGATAGGTCCTTGGACTCTTCAATCGTGCACACCACATTCTTGAAGTCATCGGTCATCGACCTCAAAATCTTCTCCATAACTTGGCTAGCGGGCAACGTCTCTCTGTTTCTAGCAAGTTGGTTCACCACGGTTTTAACCTAAGTAATGTACTCAATTACTCTTTTTGTCTCCTTCATCTTCATACTTTCCAACTCTCCCCTAAGCTTTTGGAACCTCATCCGCTTCTTTTGAAGATTTAGCACTTGCAATCGTTTCAAAGTCAAACTCATCCACAACTAGGTATAGAATGTACAAAGTTGTCTTGTCCTTCACATGTGTTTCTTTCAACACTTTCAATTGAGCATTTGACCAATTCGTGGTGTTGGCTGGTTCATCGAAATTATCTTCAACCACCTCCCAATTATCTTAAGAGCCAAGAAGAGCCTTCATTTTGAGACTTCAATTGTCATAGTTGACTGCTTTTGTCAACTTGGGTAGGGTCACACTATTTATAAAATTGGCTATCTCACTATTTTTTTTCCAAACACTTAAACACTTAAGCTCTATCTCTTTTTTTTCACTTAAACACTCAAGCTAATTGACTCTTGATACCACTTTGTAGACAATAACTCTCTACTCTTGTGAAAAAACTTTATTGTTTTCATGCAATGAATTATATAATTTATAGACTCATTTTTTTGTTTGTTGTACTCAGAACAACTATAAATCGCTAATACACTAATTACTCACAATGACTAGTACATTAACTACCCACAATGACTAACTTATTAATTACTCATAACGACTAACTCAATAACTATTATTAAGGCTCCAACAGTTAATTCATTTAAGTTTATTTTAAACCCAACATAATGTCTTATTAATTACTCATAACGACTAACTCAATAACTATTATTAAGGCTCCAACAGTTAATTCATTTAAGTTTATTTTAAACCCAACATAATGTAGTTTTAAATAGAGATACAATGTGGTTGCCTGCCTTATATTTGGTTTGTAAAAAACAGGTTGGGTTGGTCTATTTTGTATAAGAACATTGGATTAGTTTTATTGATCTGCCTCGCATAACAATTGGTTCAAGGGTTGCAAGTTAGCTCGCATAATTCACACAAATGTTATAACCATAATCTTATTTTAATATTTCATATCTTCATTGCACCCTATTAAGTCCACCATTAACAATAAAATTGAAATAGAGTAGTAAACATAAGATTAAGATTCACATTAAATAAATATGTCAATGTTAAACCTTTCATGAACAAAAAGCCATAAAAATAAATCATTGTCTAAATTACCAAAAAAACTATAAGAATTAATCAATGATAAATGAAGAGAACTAACTTAGGGATTCAAACATGGAATAGCAAAATAAAATAAAAGAGTTTTGTTTAACTTAAAAAATTAGAATATGGTAAAAAAAATCATAGGCTATGCAGGTCAACAATCACATCCTCGTCATTGATTTGTGTGAGATATATACGAGTTATGCGAGACAGGCCTAAGCGAGTCAGTAGGCTAAAATACTTTTTCTATCCCCACACTTTTTCTTGCTGGCTAGCAGGTTAATCCGCATGGCCCATCTTGCATTATCATCCTAATTTTAAAATTATATATTATATTGATGTTTGTTAAAATTTTTAAAATAATAATAAGATAATAACAAAATAATTCATATTTACATATAAATGAAGTATCAAGTAATTTGGGATTAAACAAGATTTCATAGTCTTAAAGGTGAATATTTTCTCAAATATATATTAAAAAATTTATTATAGTTCTAATGTGTGTCTAAAAAGTCTAAAGTAGTATCTTATTTTGTTTCACTCAACCTAAGTAAATAGGAGTTTTATAAGTTAAGAGAGAGTATTAACTTTTGTAGCCTTTAGAAGAGGAAACAAAAATAAAAGGAAAACTTGTTGACATATTCACCGAGTAGTCTCAATAAGATTACATTAGTGTAATTATTTTAGGTTTCTCTTTTTTTATTCTTCAAATTTGAGAGCATTATTACTTTGAAGTATTGATTAGTAGTATTTTGATTAACTCTCTTACCCAAATCGTAGTGGAGCTTGATTAACTAGTTTATGCTTGTGGTTTTTAATTTTCACATTGAGAGAGTTTTCCTACATTAAGAATATTGATTTTATCTTTTGTAATTATTATTGTCATTTTCTATTTTTGTCGCTCTTCATAAATTATTTTCTATTTTTGTCACTCTTCATAAATTCTTACAAGTTTGAAGAAATTATTTTATGATATTTTTTAACATTTTCTATTGTTGTGTTGTTGTTTGCCCCATCATATTCTACCTCGAAACAATATAAAATTCTTTAATATTATATTGAAAGCTTTATCTTCCCTTGAATCGGAGAAGGGAAGGATCAATTATATCATTAGTGTTCTAATTATCACTTCTTTAAGAGATTTTGTATGAATGTAAAAGAAATTTTTTATACAATTTGTCCCATCATGCAATTAGTAAGCAACTTCTAATATAATAATTCTTAAATATTAAATGTTAATAGATAGAAGAATGATTAATATAGCTAATGGTTGATCACATATGAATAGGACACCAAATGTAAGGCAATAGATATCAAACATATAAAGGAATAATCAACAAACGAGAGGTATTCAAACCTACAACTTTTGTAAGTAATTAGATGGTGTTGTTGATAGTGAATGTAGGAGGACCGAGATACTTGGGTGGAACCAAAGAACCTTCAAGATATTTCAAGAACGTGATGCTGCCATACCAAAAAATTCTCTTCATTCAGCTTCACGCGTGAGAGGAACAAACCAAGAAGAAATGGATAAAGACGAGGGGGAAACTTTATAGATTTAAGCCTAAAAGGGAAATTTGAAAATAATTTCCTCATTTTTTAAAATTTTATTTTTAAATTAAATTTAGAAGTATTCTTTAAATTAAATATAAACTGGACTAAACAACATATATTCTTATGTATAGATATTATTTGATGCATAAAGGACTACTGAAGTTTAAAATGTGTAAACGTAAGGAAGCTATTAGGGGGTAAAATGGGCCCACATTCGGAAGGTATTGATCCATTCCGTGTCTGGACTGAACCCACAGACTTCTGTCACATCCTTTTTAAGAAACTAAAATGTTTAAGGGGATTTCTCTTTTGCACTTCCAAAGAGTTCTATGTACCTCCAAAATAATTTACATTTTCTATAATACTTTTCTGAATTCTTTCACTATTAAGCGGTAAAAGTTAAAAAGGATTTTTCGGTAAAATTTTTAACCGACTTTCAAAATTCGATAAAAAATTTATTTTTAATTAGATTAATATTACTAAGTTACTTTTTTGTTGTAATATATTTTATTAATATTTATTATTTTTTTAGTTATGAACTTGAGTTATTTATTTATTTATATTATTTTTTGTTTCAATTTGTTATTTTTTTTATTTATTTTATTACTTTATTGTTTTATAAATTTTGTTATTTGCAATTTTTTTTATTCATTATTTTCTACACTTTTTTTAAAGTTTTATTTATTTGATGAATGAGTTTTTTATTTGTTTATTTGTAAGTTTTATATATTTGAAATAAATACAAAGAATTTCAAAATAAAAAAATAAGTAAAGCAAAATAAAAATCGGATTTACATTTTCGGTTTGTATAAAATAAAATCATTGATTATCATTACGACTAGAAGTCGATTTGTATTAAAAACAATTTCAGAATAAAAATTAAAGACTTCACTAAATTCTTAATATTTAAAAGTTTGTAAAACAAATATATAAATTAAATAAATATAAAATGAATCCCAAAAAATATAAAAAAGTTAAAAATTTAAAAATTGAAAAGATTTATTATAACATTACGAATATCGAAATCCGTAATAAGATAAAACGGATATCCAGATCCGTTTCCTGGAAATAAATACAAAGCATTTCAAAATTAAAAAAAATAAAAAGAATAAGTAAAGTAAAATAAAAAAAGCAAATGTCAGTATATAAATATAAACTTTAAATAAAAAAGCAGTTTATTAAACCGGATTTCCATTTTCGATATATAATTTTATTTAATGTAGTTATATATAATATAAACAATCTAAAATTAAATAATTAATATATGAATATAAACAAATTGAAATTAAATCTTATAAATAAATCAAATAAATAAATAAAAACACTAACAAATAATAAATAAGTAAAAATAATTTGAAAATAATTAAATAAAATTAATCTAGATATTATAAAGGCAAATACCTACAAAAATTAAATTAATAAAATTTTATTTAATGTACTTATATAAAATATAAATAATCTAAAATTGAATAATTAATACATAAATTATAAAACAATTGAAGTTAAATTTTATAAACAAATCAAATAAAAAAAATAAGAAAATTAAAATCACCAACATTACTACGAATGTCGCTTTTAAAAAAAATGATTTAGACAATTTTATAACCGAATTTCAAATGTCGGTATACAAAGAAAATGGATTTCGAATTCTGTTAAATCACTTAACCGAACTTCAAATGCCGGTTCACAATTTCAAATCCGTTTGACACTATTCACCGGATTTCGAAAGCTGGTTAAAGATTTTATCGGATTTCGAAAGCCGGTTAAGGATTTTACCGGATTTCAAAAGCCGGTTAAGAATTTTACCGGATTTCGAAAGCCGGTTAAGATTTTTTTTAACTTTTACCGCTTAATAGTCAAAGGATTCAGACGGGTATTATAAAAATTTAAATTCTTTTGGAAGTGTAGTAGAACTCTTTGGATGTGTAGGGAGAAACCCCCAATGTTTAAACTTTTTACGCTATAACAATACTAATTCAATTTGTCAAGTTTAATTAAACCAGTTAGTGCATGTTTGGAATTTGCAGAAAGGTTGGTTTCGTTGAATGCAACGCAAACCTAAAGTATATATGTTTTTCCTTTGATTATAACAGTCGTTTTAGACAATTTTGAATTCTATAAAACGAAAATGTTTTGGTATAACTATTGATTTAGTCTCCTAATTTGTTGGTTTGGTTCAATTTTATTGATTGGTTCAATTTAGTCTCAAAATTATTTAAAAAGGTTCAATTTGGTCATTTATGTTAAGTTGGAGTTAATACCGTGTCCGTATAGGACATGTGTCAAGCCGTAAAACTTTTAATTTTTTCTAAAAATTTATAAACTGCCATGTGTAAAGTTACCATCATGCCACGTGACAGTTTAAAGTCTTTACACGTAACAGTAGTAATAGTTGTTTTCAATTTAGGCTTCTATTTAAATTTTTAGTTCGATTTAGTATCTTATTTTTTAAAACGATATAATTTTCTTGTATCCGAGTTGAGACCAAATTATTAAATAAGTTTAATTGCAACTTATGTATACATATTCCAATAATTTTTTTGAATATATACATCAAATCACTCTACCTAAATACCCAAATTATTATTTTTTACATTTTTACCTTTGTAATTTTTTACACTTCTAAAAAATAAAATAATTTGAATATTTAGGTGTAGTGATTTGATGTATAAATTAAAAAAAAAATATTTTAACATGTATATATAAGTTATAATTAAGCTTATTTAATAATTTGGTCTCAATTTGGAAAAAACAAAATTGAATCGTTTTAAAAAATAAGAATACTAAATTGAACCAAAAATTTAAAAAGATGACTAAATTGAAAACAACTATTACGACTGCCATGTGTCACGATGGTAAATTGTCACGTGGCACAACGGTACCTAACATGTGACCGTTTAAAAATAAAAAAAAAAATTAAAAATTAAAAATTTCACAACTTGACACGTGTCATGTATAGACACGTTGTTAATTTCAACTTAACGAAAATGATCAAATTGAACCATTTTAAATGATTGAAAGACTAAATTGAACCAACCAATAATAAAAAGTCAAATTGAAACAAATAAAAAAATTAAGAAAGCGAATCGATATTTATACCAAAATGTTTTTTACCAAACAAATGGGTTCAGCTTTCAAGATATTTAAATCCACGTTTTAGCTTTCATTCGGCGAGAGACGATCTTCATCATGTCAAAGGAAGCCACGATTCCCCAACAAATTTTTTTATTTTATTTTCTATAAAAATTCTAAAATTATATTTTATGAAATCAAAGGAAAAAAAATTTGGTTAAAACATTCATTACCTGAAAGCTGTTTTGAAGATATAATTAATTTGATTTCTGTTATTTTAATGTTTGAACACTCTAATATTAAAATATGTTATATTTTTATTTTATTTTATAACTTCAGTAAATATTGCCATAACTAGTTAAATTCACAAAAGCTTGAAGATATTAATTTCATGTAAATGTTGAATACCAGGTAAATTTATAATTGATTTTTTTTATAAAGGTAACTTTTGTTATATATATATATATATATATATATTTGATATAAATAAAATTTTATATGTATATAATAATGTCACATATTTAATTTAAGTAGTAGTTTCTAAAATTTGGCCATCCTATGAATATTTATTGACTTTTAGATGACTTTTTGCTTGAATTACATTGCATATTTTTTCAGAGTGATACTACACAATACAAGTAACTTGACATATATGTTAGTGTGTTATTTTGGATAAGGAGAATACAAGTCTACAACTTATCTTGGTGACTATTTCAACTACTTTACTTTGCTGCTTCATGCTAGATAATTTTTTACATTTAATGATAATTTTGTATGGTTATTTATGATATGATAATGAGTGATTGTCACATTTTTTTTGTTTATTTTACTATCATGTGTGGTTGAATAGACCAAATGAAAAAAGAAAATAAAGATTTTTTTTATTAATTAGAAAACATAATTTATACATAAAAAATCTAATTTGATACCTTTAAATTTTTTGTCCAAATTGGAACACTGCATACAGCAAAACAAACACAGTCTTAAAGAATTGGATAATAGCCAAAATATAAAATTAAAATTTCCTATTTGAACAATTGGTTTATAAAATAATATACATAATTATTTTATTAAAAACGATTTCCTTTTTGTAAGAAAAGTTTAAATAAGCATACCCCGAATAACCTTGTTATCAAGTCACTTTTAATTAAGTGGGTTAACTCAATTATATGTTTGAACATTCTTTTTCAGAATATATGTATGTCCACTACATGTTTTATTAGTAGCTAAATAACTACAATAAATTGTTTATTTATTATTATTCTTATACAAGCAAGACTCGTTCCTATGCTTTTTATTAGACAGGTTTAATTCATTCATTAAGATTCAGAAAATAAATAATGTAATTATTAACAATAAATTTATATACTTTTATTTTATATAACCACCCTGACATTAATGAGACACATTTTAATTTTTGAAATTATTTTTATTAGTTCTAGTAATTCTCTTAATGTCTTCCATAATTAATCTATTCACCGCTTCAATTTTGATTAATGAGAATATTAAAAATTAATTCTTAAATGTTCCTTGTAGGATACAAGATTAGACTATAAAAAAAAAGCCAAGACATTAATATATTTGATTTATTACTCAATGACTTTAGAAAACAAGTAGTAATTAAGGATGTTTTTAGAGAAAATAATGAAACTAATTCTTAATAAAAATGCTTAGTCTAACTTTGAACTCGGTCAAAGTTTGTTTACAGAAGGAATTATAAGAACTAAGGAAGGCATTTAATTAATGGTATAATTAATAAATTCAAACATCAAAGCATATCCTAATCATACAAAAATGTAGTAAAAAAGCACTTTCCTTAGTAGATTTTGCATGTGATCGTGATCCTAAAGCATCTGCATGACACATCAGCACTTCCTTTTTCTTTTAGTTTCTCGGTCTTTTTGGCAAGACCAAGAATTTTGTGTTATATAAGGTCCATAGTTTTGCATATTTTGTACACAAGTTACAGAAACTGATTAAGCTATTCACAATGGATAGGTCGAGCTCACTCTTTTCATTTGCTAAACGAAAACGCAATTCAATGCCCTCTCTGCAACAGAAATTGCTAGATGAAGAAAGCCTTGCTCAATCACAACCAAACACACACTTTAGAAAGCCTGGATGGAAAGCCATGCCTTACATTCTAGGTCTGTCTCGTAACTTCTTTTATTTGAATTTCATATTCTAAATTTAATGACTTTTTTTTGCATTAATTCATTCTTGCATTAGTTTTAATTTTAACTTGTCGCCTTTTAGTAAGGACCAAAATGAATAATTTGAAGTTAAAGAGATCAAATTGAAATTTTAGAATAAGTAGTCATAAGAGACGTTATCAAGAATGTTTTTAGTTCAAACACAAAATTAAAATTCGTTTTTATTTAAAATTTTGATACATTTTAGTTTTGAGACTTTAAAAATGAATAAATATAGTCTTTTTTTAATTTTATTACGTTTTTTTTTTGTGTCAAACACATTTCCTACTTAATATTGAAGCGAGAATATGTCAAATGATAAACAACTTAAATACTAACATCAATAGCGGAACTACGTAGGGACTAAGGGGGCATGGCCCCCCCAATTTTTTTATATTTATATATATATATATATATATATTAATATATAATTTTAAATATATTTTTCAAAAAATTAATATTTGTAATATATTTTATATATTTGATATTTTAATAAATTTGTATACATCTATATTTATATATAAGGAAATTTTTTTTTGGTTGTCCACATTTATTTTTTAATTTTATATTTTAAATATTTGTGTAATTTAGTTTCGAATTGACATAATCCTAGTATCAATTTTTTATGAAAGATCTTTCTTACGCTTTAGAAAATTCAACGAAAAAAATCAAAGTACATCAATTTTTAAAAAATCGCGAACAAATTGAACAAAAAGATAGACCAAAAGAATAATTCTTCCAAAATTTTGGCACCTCCAAAATTTTGGCCGAAGATCTGTCATTGACTAACATGAAATACGTTTGACATGTCCAAATAAAAATTATCGTAATTGGATTAAAAGATCTGTATCAATTTATCTATTAAGTTTAAAAATCAAAATTTATCGAAGTTTTTGAAATAGACAAATTCCAATTTTATTTCTTTTTAATCAAAATTTATCTAAGTTTTGAACATGAAAGAATTTTAATCTTATGTCAAAATTAAGAGACTAAATATATATTTAATCTAAAATTTTAATTTTATGTTGATACTTGACTATTCAGCTGTGTTGGGGACTATAATTAGAATGAAATGTGCAGGAAATGACACAATTGAGAGGCTAGCAACATATGGAATGAAGGCGAATTTTGTGGTGTATTTGATGAAAGTGTATAACATGGATCAGGTTCTTTCAGCAAACATTTTGAACACATGGCTCGCTGTCTCCAACATTACTCCTCTGATTGGAGCCTTTTGTGCTGATGCGTACTTGGGAAAGTTTCGAACAATCGCCCTTGCATCCTTTGCCAGCCTTGTGGTACCTTTTACTTTCGTTTTGGATTGATCATAATTTGTATCTATCTCATGTTTTTCATAAACAATGACAATAAAACCAATGGGTGAATTTGGATTTTAACCTTTGTTTCTATTTGACTAGGGCATGGTTACTGTGATGCTAACTGCTTGGGTGCCACAATTTCATCCTCCACCATGCTCCATTGAGCAACAGCAGAGGGGTGTGTGCCAAGGCCAATCAAATTTTCAAATGGGTGTTTTAGTTTTTGGTCTGTTCTGGTTATCTATTGGTTCTGGTGGAATAAGGCCTTGCAGTGTTCCCTTTGCCGTTGACCAATTCGATTTGACCACTGCTGAGGGAAGACATGGAAGTAGCACCTTCTACACTTTGTACTACACCACACAGACACTGGTCATGTTGATAAACCAAACTGTATTGGTTTATATCCAAGATAATGTTAGTTGGACCCTTGGTTTTGCACTGCCCGCTCTGTACATGATTGTTTCAATCCTTTTTTTCTTTGCTGGCTTCAAAGTTTATGCCTATGTTAAGCCTAAAGGAAGCAACTTTTCTGGCATAGTTCAAGTGCTAGTTGCAGCACAACACAAGCGTCATTTTCATCTGGACACACAAGCATCACTTTATGATCCACCACTCCAAAATGATTCAGAAGGAAAGCTGCTTCTTACAAATGATTTTAGGTAAATGATATGCTTGTAAATTCCTTTACAGGGTCACGTAATTTCTTGTGTTACTGACTGATTTTTGTTTCTTAGATGTTTAAACAAAGCTGCTATAGTGATGGAGAATGAATTGGACAATGATGGATTGAACAAAAACCCTTGGAGACTAAGTAGCATCCAGCAAGTGGAAGAGCTGAAATGCTTGCTGAAAATCATGCCGATATTCGTAACCAGCATCATAGTCAACATTCCCTTAGGACAACAAGCAATATTTGGAGTATCACAAGCCATGAAAATGGATAGGCATTTGGGACACAACTTTGAGATTCATCCTGGCTCGATAAACGTGATAATGTTGCTGTCAATAGGAATATTGCTCCCATTCTACGATCGAATTGTTGCTCCTGCACTGGAGAAAGTGACCAAGCAAGAAGGGGGACTCACACCCCTTCAAAGGATTGGATTTGGACATGCTTTTGGTTTTCTATCAATGGTGGTTTCAGGGTTGGTGGAGATCAAGAGAAGGGAATTGGCCATTTCTTCTGGTGCATCTATATCAGTGTTGTGGCTGGCTCCTCAGTTCATTCTTCTAGCATGTTGCCATGTTTTTGCAACAGTTTGCCACACTGAGTTTTTCAACAACGAGTCCCCCGAGGGCTTGAGAAGTGTTGCAAATTCATTGCTATGCCTCAATGTTTCAGCTGCTAGCAACTTGAGCAGCTTCATAGTAAACATTGTTCATTCTTTCACTGGGAAGCAGGGTCAACCAGATTGGCTTGATGGAGACATTAACAAGGGCAGATTAGAGAACTTCTATTTCGTGGTTGCGGCATTTGGATTGTTCAACATGTTATGTTTCATAGCATGTTCTCGTAAATATCATTACAAGGTCCTTGTGAAGAACAACATGATGGACAAAACTTGATTCTTTCGATGTTGTTGGTGTTGTTCTTTCATTGTATTTGAAGTTTCATTTCAGCAAGTATAGCTATCTATTAAATAATAGGTAATATTATAACTCCAATTCTGTTTATACCAACGATTGTACATATTGGATTTATGACAGAATGAAGTTTAAACTATTTGCAGACAAATCATGTTCCACCATGTTATCTGTCTCTAGTAGTTAGGTTGCACATTGCAAAAACACCATTTCTGTGAAATGTTTCATTATTTGATATTCACTTTATGTAATTTGTTTTCGATCCCATAGAAATATACAGGTTTCTATGTTAATCGGTTGAGATGCTTTCTTAAGAAATTTGATCGAATTAATAAATATTTCTATTGCGAATATCCACCGCTAAAATCGTAGCACTATATATATATATATATATATATATATATATATATATATATATATATATATATATATATATATATATATAAAAAAAAATTGCAACACAAAGGTTACTTGCAAAAATCATAGTAATTTATGGAATCATTGGAAAAATATTATGGTTAAAATCTGACTTGATGATTCAACTAGTTGAATTCGATCCAAGGTTTTCTATTAATCTAATTTTAATTTTAATTGGATAAAACCCGTCAAATAGGACATATAAGCGAAAATTTCGACAATGAAGGATTTAACATTCAAAGTTTTAAATCTATACATACAATACGAACTATAAAATTTATATTTCAATCTAATCTAACAAAACAATATACTACTAACAAGTCCGAAACATAGAAAATCAATATTTCAACAATGATTTAAAAGTAAATCCTCGTACCTTAATTACTATATTATTACTGCAAGAAAATTTTGAAAATTTTTTGTAACAAAATATAATTAGTCCTTATAATGATCAATTTAAATATCAATTTGTAAACTAAAAATTATTCATAATTAAAATAATTTAAAAAATTACAATTGGTCTCTAGACTCATAACTAAAATAATTTATATTATCAATAAATTTCTAAATTTATTATTAACATTAATTACCAAGATTTGCTACCAAAACAATTAATCTCAAAATTATAAATTGATCTTTAATTCGGAAATTGTCCTCTAAAGATATTTTTGGTGATTAAATTATGTTATTATTTAAGAGTTTTTTAATGTATGAATGAATTATTTCAAAAGCTTAAAAAAATCTGAAGAATTCCTTGTTCTCATGATGTTTGATTGAGAAACAAAACATATCCATGCATACCTATTTTGATAGAGATTTATTCATTTGGGTATGATCTCACGTGCAAAAACAAAACTCTACAAATGAGATTTGAGTGCATGCTTTAATTGAAATTTTAATCGACCAAAATTGTCCATCACTCACCCCATTTTATTGACATTCTGAAGGAGAGAAAAAAGGATCAGAATCGACCCGAAAAAAAATAGAAAAAAATCATAAAGAATACAAATAACATTACAAAAGAAATTTTAAATAGCAGTCAGATTTAGAAAAAAAAAATAACTAGTCATTATAATAACTAAATTAGTCACCATTTTATAAACAAAAAATTATTAATATATAAAATAATCTCTATTATTAATAATAATTGATTTGCAAATTAGAGTTTAAATCGGTCTCTAAAATTAACTATCAAAATCTTAACTTATATTTTCAATGAGTAATAGAGATCATTCTAAATATCAATAATTTGAGGTTATAAAATAGTGTCAAAATTAGTAGGTATAAGGACTAATTGTTTTTTGTCTCTCGATTTTGTTGTTATATATAATGATTTTCTTTGTAGTTAAAGAAGAGTTTATACATATATTGCAAAAATAAAATGAATAAAGACAATTAAGAAAATCATTAAATAATGACCAAATTTAGTTTCAAAAAATAATTAATTACTATAGTGACCAATCTATATATCAATTTATAAATTAAAAAGAAATTATTGATAACTAAAATAATTTCAAAAAATAATAACCGATATCTAATTGGTAACTAAAATAGTTTCTATTATTAATTGGATTATAAATTGGTCACTAACATTAGTTACCGATGTTTTGGCTATCAAAGGAATTGATCTCTAATTAGAAAATTGATCTCTAAACATATTTTTTTTTGTTAGTTATTATTTAAAAATTTAGTTGTAGTGTAATAAATTTTACATAACTTTATTTTTAGTCAATGTATTAAGTATAAAATAGAAAAAAAAATATGAAATATGGAGTCATGTATTTTTTTCATATTTTAGTCAATCCATATTTTTAGTCAAGTTTGCAATTGAAAATATATATATTTTAGTCAATCCATATTTCATATTTTTCTAGAACATTGAAAACTCGTTGAAAAATATATAACACGAGACGTGTATTTTTTTCTTCAATGAATGGACACAAAAATAATTTAACAAAGATTTAAAGTTTTTTAAATATTGTAATCTGCAAAATTTATCTCTAGAATTTTAATTGGACGGCTCCATTTTATTTTCAATTACAATCAAGTCAATCACCGGTCTCCTATAAAGTTAAAGATGAAAATTTTTGAATAAAACATTTGTCTTAGTAATTGTTAGACTAACGACTTGGTGTCTTTTTTCTTTTGTAAATACTTGGAATGACCTAAGGGTTGTTAAAGCAAATTGGTTCATCACATTTGAATGTGTAACTTTGTGATACACATTGAAAGAACTTGGTCCCCCTCGCCCCACTCTACCACTCATGATGACAAACTCTTCACGCAATTATCGTAAGAGAAAATTACGTTTTTGGTATATGTACTTTTGAATTCATAAATTTAATATTTAAATTTTTAAAATTATGTAATGTTATATTTATTTCTTATGTTTAAATTTTTGACAAATGTTTTTCGTTATAAAATTTATATATACACATCTAATATCATAAATATTGATGGGGGCATGAGTTGATAAATAGTTATCGTGGCACATATCGAAAGAGTCTTTCTGAGTATAGATTTATTAGAAACTCAGCACCATATGCAATGTTGCCCCCACAACACCGTTCGGACATATCTTTGTTATTGTGCATATAAATAAGGTTCTTGTTCCTCAGCAATCTCATCCACCAAAACCTAGTTACAACACTCAAATACAGAACCTTTTGGTGTGTGTCGATGTCAGCCAAGACATAAGCCAAAACCTCACAATAAGTGGTTCTAGGAGTTCACAAAACCTACCTAGCTAGAGAAGAGAACCAAACAAATGAGAAATAGTGAAAAGATGTTGGGTACTCATGACCATTATAACACTCCTTCTTGGTGGCTTGGAAGATGCATTTCTTCATGTTTTTCACCATCTGAAAAAATGGAGCCAACCCTCAGAAACCTTCCTACAGCTGCTTCTGAATCACCACATACCAACCCCAAGAAGAAGCGTGGAGGATGGAAGGCCATAACTTTTATTTTAGGTCTACTTTCTCTTTTTTTTCTCTTGCTGCATATGGTTTTCTCTCCACTACTTCATTCCTTCATGCATTCACACTTTTCTTTTTTTAATTAAGATACAACTACAATCTTTGTCTCAGATAGCAAGAGAAAGATAGTAGAGAGTTCTTAACCACACATCACACAATTTTAGTACAACTTCACTTAAGAGATTCAACTCAAGCTTTAGTTTTAGAAGACACTGCTTTTTTAATTCATTTGTCTTTTTTTAAGATTCTTGTCTAATCATTTCTTACATTAGTTGTTTTTGGTTCATAGACATTATGAACTGTTGTCTCCTTTTTTATTAGCTGGAAAATTTAAGAGTTTAATTTTTTCTCGCTTTCTCTCCTTATGATTATAATATTTTTAAAACATTACAATTATTGTTTTTTCTTGGATTTTGGTTAACTTTGCAGGGAACGAAACTTTTGAGAGGTTGGCGGTGTTTGGTCTGTTTGCCAACTTTATGGTGTATTTGACAAGAGAACTTCATTTGGACCAAGTTACTGCTTCTAACATTCTAAGTTTATGGTTTGGGATCACAAACTTTGCCCCACTAGTTGGTGCCTTCATTTCTGACGCCTATGTTGGTCGTTTCCGGACCATAGCTTTTGCATCATTTGGTACCCTTTCGGTAAGCTCACTCATTTTATACAACTTTTCTTTTTCAGCTAAATTTAACACAACTTACTCATTTAGTCACCCTCGCCTTTTTTGTGGGCTTCCATATAAGAGGAAGTTATGCATGTGCCATTCAATCAACCAATAATATACCTAATTTTCATGTACTATGTCGTCAAATATTGTTATGATTAAAAGAAAAAATTAATAGTTAAATTATTTGGGAGACAATCAAACATGGTTTTCTTGTTTTCTAAAACTCAGAACTACCATTTCACTAATTATTTTCTTTTCTCAAATTCGATTGATTTTTTACAGTTATTATGCATTTCTAGTTTATTCAAAATAATCAATTTCACATATGAACGACACATTTCATAAACACCCACTTGTCCCACCTGAGTTAGCATTAAATGTTGTAGGTCATAGTGACAGGTGGTAAATGCACCAGTACTGTAGTATGGAACAATGTCTCTTGCATTAATGATTCTAGTTTTTTAAATTTATGATTGATTTGTTTTTTTTTTTTAATTCAAAAAATTAACATCATACCTCATATTCTGCATATTAATCACTTCTACATTTTGCAACAGGGAATGATCGTGGTGACTCTAACATCGTGGTTACCAGAGTTGCATCCTCCACCTTGTAGCCCTGAGGAACTAGCATCTGGGAAGTGTGTTAGGGCAAGCAATTCTCAAATGGGTGTGTTGATTTTGGGACTATGCTGCTTAACCATAGGTTCCTCTGGGGTGAGACCATGCAGCATCCCGTTCGGTGTTGACCAATTTGATCCAACCACTGAAGAAGGAAAGAAAGGGATAAACAGTTTCTTCAACTGGTACTACACAACATTCACGATGGTTCTTCTGGTGACTCAGACAGTGGTGGTCTACATCCAAGACTCTGTGAGCTGGAAAATTGGGTTTGGAATACCCACTCTCTGCATGCTCTGCTCCATAATCATGTTCTTTGTGGGCACAACCCTTTACGTACGAGTGAAGCCTGAAGGAAGCATTTTTTCTGGTGTGGCTCAAGTTCTGGTGGCCGCTTATAGAAAGAGAAAACTCAGGTTTCCAATGAGTGAGGAGAAGCCAGAAGATTCACAAGCGTGTTTCTATGATCCCCCACTTGCTGGGACCACGGTTGTGTCAAAGTTGCCTTTAACCAAACAATTCAGGTCAGAAACATAGCTGTCATCATTCACACTAAAAGGCTCATTTGAGTTCCACTACCAATACTTTTATACATGTGGTGTCAGAACTTCTCTTCTGTGTTTAATATATATGTATCATTGTCCCATGATTATAGTAGTTATGTGCCATGAAAATCATGAAACATCTCTACTAATTGCCTGTAAAACTTGGATTATTTTATTATGAACAAACTTCAACATGGAAAAACATTCCCTTATAACCCACCTTAACAATATAATAGTATCTTTGAATTAAAAAATTAAAAAATATTACTAATATTAATTAAGATGTCGAATTGAAAGCTGCTTTCCATATTTTAAGGGCCTTTTTTTTTAAAGAAAAAGGTAATTTCAAGCATAATTTACAAAAAAGGATTGGTTGACTTTTTTTTCTTTCAGAAAAGGGCGAAGTCGTGCATATGAATAACGACTTCTACAATAAAATTGATAGATGTGTGGATGGTTTTTGTGTAAATTTTTACGAAAGCAAAGTCATCAAGTATTCTAACGATTTTTTCTGACCGATGATGAAATTTAGTATAACTGAAATCGTTTTCAGTGAGGACGACTTCAGTTCAAGAGCAACACATAAAAATCTTTAGGATACTTGATGACTTTGACTTCTTAAAAATTTATACAGAAATTTTCTACACTCCCCATGATTTTATTGTACAAGTTGTCAATCTATCTGCACGACTTCACCTTTTTTTGAAAAAAAAAAAATTCAACCAACCTTTTTTTTGGTAAATTAGCCTGAAGCTTAACCCTTTTTGATAAAAACAAAAAAAAACGTATTTTAAGTGAAGTTATAGGTTGGTATTTGTGTTTTGCCAGGGCCTTGAACAAAGCTGCTTTAATAATGGAAGGTGAGTTAAACCCAGATGGGACCATAGTGAATAAGTGGAGACTCGTTAGCATCCAACAAGTAGAAGAGGTGAAATGCTTAGTGAGAATCATCCCAATTTGGGCAGCAGGGATCCTTAGTCTCACTTCCATGGCACAACAAGGAACATTTACTGTCTCACAAGCAATGAAAATGAACAGAAACCTAGGACCCAACTTCCAAGTCCCACCCGGTTCACTTGTAGTCATATCATTCATCACCATAGCTTTGTGGCTCCCATTCTACGACAGATTCTTGGTGCCAAAGCTCAGAAAAATTACCAACCATGAAGGAGGCATCACCCTGCTCCTAAGAATTGGAATTGGCATGGTCTTCTCTATTCTTTCCATGCTTGTGGCTGGCATAGTAGAAAAAGTGAGAAGAGACTCAGCAAATTCAAATCCAACACCACTTGGAATTGCTCCCATGTCAGTCTTTTGGCTAGCTCCACACTTGATCCTTATGGGCTTCTGTGAGGCATTCAACATTATAGGACAAATTGAGTTCTTCAACAGACAATTTCCTGAACATATGAGAAGCATTGGAAATTCCTTGTTTTCGTGTTCTTTTGCTGTAGCTAACTATGTGAGCACCATAATAGTCAATGTTGTTCATCACACTACAAGAACACCTACTCACCCAGATTGGTTGACAAATGATATAAATGCTGGGAGAATAGATTACTTTTACTATCTTATAGCAGTGTTAGCCACTCTGAATCTGTTCTTTTTTATATTTGTTGCCAGAAGATATCAGTACAAGGGAAGTGTGGACTTCAATGATGAAACTCATGAAGTAGAGCTTGGATCTCACAAACCCTAAATTTAAGAACCACATGAATATCATGTATAAATATACGTGTATGTGTCTATGTATATAGGAAGACATCACACAAATAAATTGAACGAGTTTTATTATATATATTCCTTTCAGAAGTTATGTTACAAAATAAAACTTAAATATATTGTTTTTCTCCTTAGCATTTATATTTGCTTTTTCTCCTTATAATAATAAAAATATATATTTGACTTTTCTGCTTGACAAAAATGTGTTAGAATTTCTATTAACATGGATTATTACCGGAGTGCATATACTCATATATTGATTTGTCTTTTTCTAATTACTCTACTTTTGCGTCCGTGTTCGAAAATCTCATACTAAATTGAACTTATCGATATTGAATATAGATATATCAACTTATTAAAATAGTATCATATTAAAATGGTATCAGATTTTATCATAATCAAATAAAAAAAAAGTTCTTTGAGACTATTATGATTCACTGATTAAATATTAGTGTCTCAATACAAAAAAATACACAATAATCAAATTTTATTTTTCTGATATAAGAGTTAAGTGTACTTAGATTTAATTTAATACTTGAGATTTCTTTTATCTTTATTTATAATTAGTGAAAACACATGCGTAATTATCAATATGTTCACACATTTAAATTTTCATAAAAATTTGAGTTACCATCAATAAAAAATATATAAAAAATATATAATTTTAATTTTTAAAATAGTTGTTTAATGTAAAATTAGAAAAATAAAATATGTATATAAAAATAAATTTTTAAAATAACAGTTAAAGATAGCAGAATTTTTTAAAATAATAATTAAGGGTAAAATTGAAAAGATATATTATTATAAATATAGATATAGATATTAGGTGCTTTATTTTGAATTATATAATTTAATTGAATCTTTACTTACAACATTTTTTTTTCATGCTTACAATGTAACTATTTTACTATTACTGATTTTGCGAAGATATAAATAAACATTAAACGAAATAGTCTTATTTTATGTCGTTACATAACCTTTTTATCTAAAATATGACTATTGTTTTTTACAAGTGATGTAAAATATGATTATTTTTCCATTAAACATGCTAAAACTAAGGTTAAAAATACTATTACACACTATCATTATAGACACTGAACTTTAAATATATATGAAAATTACTGTTTTTACGTTTAACTCGAACCACCATACAAATGTTTTTTAAAGTCATATGCATGTTGGATGTAAAATTGCGTTTCCTTTTACATCACCGTATCAACATTGGTTCTTCATGTGGAGTAATTAGGTGATTTTTTTAATAGTAAGATGGAGTAATTAGATAATAAAAACCTTATTTTCCACTAAGGTTTTGCACCTCAACCTTTGCGCTACTGTGTGACATTCTTAGTAGGAACAAATTCTACATTTTCGTCATGATTCTAAAAAGGACAAAGAAAAACCCTACACCAAGTGACTTTTCAAACACACAGCTCAACCAAACTAAATCATTCGAGCAAGATGTATCATGCTGGGCCTGCTTTTTGAAGTGATTAAATACATCACCATAGATATGTTTGTCTCTTATTCGGGACTATTAATAATCTTTTATTCAACTCATATGTCTCCATATTTGACTCTTTGTCACAAATTTCAAATTTGTCAAATTTAGTGCTTTGAAATGTCGGCATATTACATATTTAAAATAAATTCATGTTCAATATTATTATTAACTTTAATATATATATATATATATATTATTGTTAATTTTGATATATTAATTATGTTGATATTTCAAAATCTATTTGTTATTTATTATCACAATAAAAATTTATTAAAAATATATATAAATAATAAAAAAATATCATTCATGGGAAACTATAACTACGATAAAAAAATTATATTTTACGAAACAAAACATAGGTAAGTTATACCTATGAACAAAGTTTTAAACTAATACATGGAGGCAAAACATGATATCATTTATGATGCTATGCTTGTTATGTAATAATCCTAAATTAGTTAACGTATCCTCAAAATGATTCCTATCACGAAAAATATGAAATACTTTAACCTATTAACTAGAGAAAGTGAAAGTGTCATGTTCTTACAAGAATTTCAAGTTCTCTAAAATTATATTACAAAAAAATAACAAAGATATCATCGGACATATAGATTATGAGAAGGGAATTGCATTCCCCTAAGACCAACCATTATTAAAATAAACTTATTATAGATGAAATATCCCCACTCTAAACACTCTCAGTCAAACAAAACAAAAAAGTAAAGGTGACAGGGGATCCTCCTGTCTAACCCCTTTACTACAAGTAAAATATTCAACCAAGCTACCATTAACCCTATTGGAAAGATGAGCAAAATTCAAAATATGTAGAATTCAACCCAATAAATGCTCATGAAAGCCAAAATAGTGCAAGACTTGAACTAAAAATTCCCAATTAACATATAGTATCAAAATGCCTTGGAAATATCTATCTTGAAAGCCACATTACCTCTATTGACCTTTTTAGAAAGAAGATTAATTGCTTCAAAATCAAGTTAAATATAATCCTTAACACTCATACCTTTAATGAAGTCATTCTAATTTGGAAAAACAATTCTACTGGCTATCACAACAAGCCTATTAGCCAAAATCTTGGAGATGATCTTGAACCGAAAATTGGCCATAACAATAGGACAAAATTAAGTAATATGTTCCACCCTATCCACTTTGTAATTAAGGTTGTTAATTCTTAGACTAAGAATTGATTAGAGAGAAGGGAATGTGGTTTTGTTAGGACCATTTTTGTGGGGATTGTTAGGGGAGTTTTCAGAGTACAAAAGCATGGTCAAAGGAGACCTTAGGAAACTGTTGCAAAGGCTAGGAGGGGTTTTGAAGTTAGAGCAATTTTTGGTGCAAGAAGGAACCCTTATAGTGCATTGGAACGGGATTTCCAGGTAAGGGGAGCTGCACCTAAGTGTGTATTTATGAAATATGTGTTTCGTGATGGATTGAAATACAAAATGCATGTTTCCTTCCCTTTTTCTCAATTAAAAATTGGGTTTATGGGTTTCTGTTCAGAAATTGCCTAGCGACATGGAATGTCTGCCAGGCGACACATGTAATTTGCCCATATTTTTGGGTTTTGCTATGAATTGCTTGGCGGCAATTATGAACCGTTAGGCGACGCGAGCTCTGTTGATTTACCCAGTGTTTGTGAATGAACTATGGTTGTTTTGATTGTTCTGAACATGTTTTTTTGTTTGCGTTGGTTGAGTAATTTCTTATATACATTATTGAAATTGCATTGATTGATGCTATTTGGATGAATTGGGGATTTCATCAGCTTGAAGGGTTCCAGTGGATTTAGGTTCACTTGGGGCATGTATATTAGACTTGAAAAGAATGTGATATCATGTGTACTAGATGTTTAATTGATCATATGTATAACTTGAAAGTATGATTTCGGTTTATATGTGAGATTTGAAGGGTGGGACAAATCCTTGGGTTTTAGGGTTTCTTGTAGGTGCAAGAAAATCTAGGTTCTGCCAGAATCTTATGCACCGCCTGGTGGCAAGTTATGTACCGCCAGGCGATAGCCAATACCCAATTGCATTTCGAGTGGGGCTTTGAGTAGGGATGGCAACGGGGCGGGGCGGGCACGGGTTTCGCTATCCCATACACATCCCCGTAAAAAAAATTCATCCCCATCCTCATACCCAAACCCAACGGGTATTAAACTTTTGACCCATCCCCATCCCCACCGGGTAACGGGTATAATCTCGTACCCATACCCATACTCATTTTCTTACTACTTCAATATTAATTTTAATTAATTTTTATAAAATAATAAAAAATTGTGACAAAGGAAACATAATATTATCAAATATTCAATATTAGAATGATGATTATTTTTTCGATATCAAATACTTTAAAATAAATTATAATTATTTACATTTTATATAATAATACCAAATAAAATTTCATGAGAACTAAAACAATTATTAAATTTGCAAATATTAATGAAACATAATTGATAAAATTAAAAAATATTTTTTAAAAAATATAAAAGAAAAACAAATATTCAAATTAAAATATATTTTAAATGTTTGTTTACTTTAATCTTTTAAATTCTAATAAATCTTTTTCTTATACACTAATAAAAGTTATAATACATCATTTGATCAAAATGATACAAAGAACATAATTGATATTTTAAATGTTTATTTACTTCAATATTTTAAATTCTAATAAATATCTTTTTTATACACTAATAAAAGTTATAATACATCATTTGATCAAAATGATACAAAGAACAAATAATAATCATAATAAAAGTTTAAAATAAATTATAATTATTTACATTTTAGATTATAATACCAAATAAAATTTCATGAGAACCAACACATTTATTAAATTTGCAAACATTAATCTGATAGTCCAAATGATGTCCCAAAATAAACCAACAAGTACAGTTTCATGAAGCATCTCTCTCTTGCAAGTCTAAACGACATTGATCTCCACCGTGACAACGAGTTGGAGAAGGTAGTTAGTTTTTTATTCGTCTCATCTCTGATTGTTTAAGGCTTGCGCCTTTGCATTATCACCTTCTATGAAACCTAAACCTCAAATTCGTTTTCTTTTGCCTTAATTCTTGCTTGATTCAGGGCTCTACGCCGAGTAGTGATGAATCCGCCACAAGGAGGTATGTTCTTCACTATCTTGATCAGATTAATTTCTCTTTGATATCACTTTTGTTGTTATTTTTGTGTGTTGATTATTGTGGTGGTGTTCTGTTTATTCAACTATTCAATTGAAGTTTTATGCCCCACGTGAGATCGAAGTTGGTTAAGGCGAAGAAGAACGCAAAGGTGTAGTACGTGTGAAGATTAAGGTGTCTTGGATGTGAGTGATAGGAACGAGATGAAGAAAAATAAAAAAAAATAAAGATATGTGAAATACTTTTTATACCAGCTATAGACTTAATCGGTATAAAAAAGTGACAATTTTTATACCAATTTTAGTATAAAAAAAACATTTTTTAATCGGCATAAAAAGGTTTTCCTTCGTCGGTGATGGCTTTAGTTATGCTTTATATAAATTATGTAAATAGTATTCCACTATTTATTTATAATTATTAGAAGAATGAGTTATGATGAAAATTGACTTATAATTTTACTTCATGCACGTGTTTAGAAATATTATACAAAAACATAAGAAACTGGAAAATGATATGATTATTGTACAGACTTTCATCATATGCTACTTTGGACAATAGTTAATTTGTCAATTGTCATTCAAAGTTGCCTCAAAAAATTTTAAAAATAACAAAAAACAAAGAAGCAATAAAATAGTCCTCCCACAATCATTGCCATGTATCAACAAACAACTACAATTCCTCTCCAAATCATATATATTATTTTATTAAAAATATCAGTGACTGTGATTATTGTGATTTTTTTTTTTTTTACTTTTAACTTCAGTTAAATCAATAATGATTCTTACGTTATTTTATTATAAGCTTATTTCATATGTGATTAAAAGTTATTTCCAATGATATTTACTGTGAAAGATTTAATTATCATATACAATGATAGTGTGAAGGAAATTGTTATCATGTTCAATAAAAAAATAAAATTAAAAAATAAAATATTGTATATAATTTCTTAAAAATAATAAAGTATTAATTTACAGATATTTAAATTCTAGTTTTTCGTAAAATATGACTTATTAATATTATTATTATTATTATTATTATTTAATTTGAATGGTTTTTTCCAAATTAAAATAGGGAAAGAGACCTTTACAAAAGAATAACGAATCTTCAAGAAAAACTGGTGAAATCTTTTAGGGTGAAAATGACAATTAAAGTAAATGAAATATACGAATAATAATGAATGAGAGAAAAGTTCACACCAGTGAACTTGAAAGAGAATGGTTTGTTTGTTTCTAAAGTTGTAATGTGAAAGAAGAGTGATTTATGGAATTGTGTGGACTAATAGTTGAGGTTTGGGTCAATCCATTTGTGTCTAGATGCAAAGAAAGTGGTGGAGACTACAAAATAATTTGATAAATATACATAAGATTTGTGAAGAAAACAAAAATTACCCGTAAAGTGTATTAATAAAAAAAATTTATAACATTAATTAATTCACAAACTTTTCACTTTTTTATCTATCTTTTTCTTAATTTAAATAAATTCGTTGTTTACTATTTTTATTTCTCTTATCACTTTTTCACTTTCTTCTCTTTAATGTAAACAAAATGGAAAAAGGATGAAACTATAAAAAGATAAAGTGAAAAAATAAATAAATATTCAATTCAATTCGTTGAGCTTAGTTAAATCGATAAAAATAAATAAACAAATTTAATTCAAAATGAGGTAAATTATTTGAAGTTAGATTCCATTATTCAGCATTTTTTTTCTTTTTTTCTTATATTTGAAAAGAAAATCTCAATACCAACTTCTATCTTTAATAAAAATTCAAAGAGATAGATTTTAAATCTAACTCAATTAGTAGCGAATTTTCGGTCAATATTTTAGGCGTGCCAAAATTTTGGTTAAATTACTTATTTGGTGTTTTTTTTGTCTAAAAATGTTAAGTTGATCTTCTAGTTTATTTTAATCTCAATTTGGTCCTGACTTTTACAAAATTGATGCAATTTGATCATTTTTGTTAAATTTCTTAAAGCGGAATAAGGAATTTTCATCAAAATTGACATTAAGATCATGTCCATTACACTAACAAAGGAAATCAGCCTTATTCACAACTTTAATTTTGATATAAAAAGAAAAACTTTATCTGATTAAAGAAATTTAACAAAAAAATAACCAAATTGTATTATTTTTTAAAAAAATTATAATCAAATTGAAACTAAAAAGGACTAGAGGACCCACTTGATATTTTTAAGCGAAAGTAAGAACAAAAAGAGTAATTCCAAAAATTTTATATAAACTAATCAAAACATTTTATTTATTTTTTTATGAAGGTAAAAAATAATAAAATTATAATTATTGTTATTATTAGAATTATAAAATTAAATATAAATAAATTTAATAATTTTACATAACTAAGTTTAAAAAAATAATCAAATAAAAAAAATAGTTAAATTAAATAAATGATAACTTAAAAGATAATATTAATAAAATAACTATTTTTATTAAAAATATTTAAAAGATAAAATTGAAAAATAAATGTAGACATAAGACTATTCCTTTTATATATATATATATATATATATATATATATATATATATATATTTTTTTAGTATATTGAATACATAAAATATATTAAAAATATTAAATTTTAAAAATTATATTTAACATTTTATATTAAATTATATAAATAGAAAAAAATTGGGATATTCTTAATTTTAAATGGATATCTTAATGGATACTCCTAAATAATAAATACAAATATTTATTATTCATTTTCTTATAAGACAAGTATGATATAAGTATTTATTATTCATTTCCTTATGAGACAAGTATGATATGATATATCCGATTTATAAATACTCACTTTATTAATAAATTTTATTTGAGTATTTTTTTTTTTAAATTAAGTGACCAAAATAAGGTATTAATAAAAGTAATATTAATCATGAAAAAATTATTTAAAATCTGAGTTCATATATTTGTATGTTTCTATTTAGACTTTAAAATTGAAATTATTTTATAAAAAATTATATTTTTGTACAATTTATGTCAATTTTCTTTTAAGAAAGACTTTATTTAATTATATTAATATTTTATTGAATAATTTAACTTGAATTATACTTAAATATTAAGTTTTTAATTAGATTTATATTTTAAATGATTTTATTTATAATTTTGAAAAATTAAACTTGTAAGTATAAAAAAATTCATAAATATCTTCTACATATATAATATATAATCACGTCAGATGTTTAATACATTATTTATATTAATCAAGATAAACATAAAATTGAATATTTATGAATAATTCAGCGAACCGATTAACTATAAACTCAACAATTTTCTTTTAATAATATTTGAGTAACTTTGATACTACCTTACTCAATTGATTTTAAATTTATTTCAACTCTAAAAGACCAATTTATAAAATAAAACTCATAATCAATTATATACCATAAATATCTTATCAAAATGGAATCTTCAAGATAACGAGATTTCTTGATTTGAGTATAAAAGAAAGTTCGATATCATCCTTGAATGTTCAAACTACATTAAATGCATATTAATGACACTATTAAATGGCTACTGAAATGTTTCAGTAAATGCCAAAAGCATAACATTTTCACTGACAAATTTCATTGAGAAATGTTGACAAATATGAACCTTCATAACTTCAAATCTATGTCCACACTCTATTTTATTTTTCAATCAATCATGTTATATGAAGAAAATATCTATCAAATTTTATTAATAGTTTATCATTTTTAAGAAAATCTAAAATTTAAATTCAATTTTACTCGTAGGTACAACTTGTTATTGTCCACAATTCCCATTGTTTCAAGGAACTAACATAGATTAGGAAAGAGATTTAGAGTGTTCATATTTGAAGAGATTCAATAAATCATTTAATTTGAAGAGACCGATATAAAATTGATTTCGTGTGTTATAGAAATTACTTGAAATTGAATGTAGAAATGGATTTGCGGGATAATAACAAAATCTCATCTTCTTAAAATTGGTAGATTTACATTAATTATTAAACGTTTTACCTTTATATCCTGTTTCTATAATAATAAAATTGATTCAGATTCATGATTTGGTGATAGAAAAAAAAATTAAATTCATGATGATAGAAAAACTAATCCTGAATTAATTATTTTAATATATCATAACTAATAATATGTAAAATTATTATTATTATTATTAAGTATATAAAAATTAATAATAAAAAAATTATATAAATAGGCATGATAATTAATATTAATTAAAATATTATTAAAAAATAATAATATCTATAATTATTATTATCACTAATTTGTGTATATAATAATTAAAATATTATTAAATTTTAATATTTTTAAATTATTTCATAATTATTTGATTTGATTTTTATCAATAAAGATATTTTAGTAATTTTAATATAATATCTATTATGTTTTTTTTTACTCTATCACGTCACGTCTCTAAGTTACTCATTAATTTCACAAAATTCATTTTTAAATTTATATTTTTTATCTTCTAAATCTATATTTATATACTCAAATTCATCTTTTAAATTTATATATATTTATATACTCAAATTCATCCAAATTTATTTTTACAATATTTTCAAAAATCTATTATATCACACAAAAAAAATCATATTATAATAAAAGACTTAAATAATCACGACAAAATGTCACTTCATCGAAATCAAAATATGTAGATAAAATTCAAGTGACATCAATCAAAATAGTAAAATGTTAACTCAGAAAAGTTAAAAAGAACAAAATTATGAGAATCAAAATGATAAATATATTATAAGAATTTTTTATATATTTGATAAAAGAAATTGTATAAAGTATATTTACTATCTTTATAATATTTTTAAAATAGGATGATATAAGAAAGGTTTTTCATCAAAAAATTTATATTTTGTAATTTCTGATTAATTTTATATTTATTAAATTTATTTAATATTATTTATTCCATAAAATAAATCATTGAAAATTTGAAATTACTCTAAATGCAATTATTGTAAGATTGTACCAACTTAAGCATATATATATATTTTTTAAGTAATGATATTAAATAAGACAAAGATAACTTAATTTACATATAAACATTAACTTTATATTATATATATATA
>Ga0214544_1000825_pt1 | contig 60554 bp, 42 predicted proteins | sample CNSS3metaG_FD_160074 | JGI IMG/M metagenome (GOLD analysis project Ga0214544, IMG submission 160074) | Root nodule microbial communities from cowpea collected in UCLA plant growth center, Los Angeles, California, USA - CNSS3 | ecosystem: Host-associated > Plants > Roots > Nodule | place: USA... | reverse complement strand
TGACACAAATATACCAATCACACAATCACACCAAAGGAATTCCATCCTTTGATATCACATCACATGGCCACCACCATGTTATTCGTGTTCTACATCTTCTAGTGGGTACCTCAAGGTGTCTTGCTGCTATACCTATCGGCCACAACCGATAGAGCACGTGCGGGAAACCATGCTACAGATCATACACCCTAACGCCAGGTGGAGTTCCCATATACGAACATAATTTGTAACGTCCCAAGACTACCAAACTTGTCAGTCAACTACTGAGGAGGGCAATCTATCTGGACCCATCCGTACTGTCCACAACCAGCACACTCACACCGGCAACACTCGCCAACCCGATCTCAACTCAAAGGTTCCTCGTGTTCATCCGCCATCCTGAGATCAACTCTAGGGATACCATTCCGAGCTCAACTTGAGGAATGCCACGTGCTTAACCCTTATCCCGAGCTTAACTCAAGGGATACGTTCCGAGCTCAACTCAAGGAACACCAGCAAGCTGGCCTTTAAGATATTCTAGAAGCCTTGTAGATCACACACATCATAGCAAGCATAACACCAATTTACTACATCAAAATCGCCTGGTGGGGGATACGTACCGCTAGGCGTTGCCGCTTCCAGATTGCTTGGCGGGGGACACGTATCGCCAGTCGCTACACCAGTACTTGCACATTACTGGTTTTAGTTCAAGTTCAAGCACACTTCACACATGTTGCTCTCATTTGCTCTCATTCTAGAGTACCCCTAATGAAAAACATTGCCATCTATAATGTTCTAGGCCTTATAGCATCTCACATGTGCATTCATCCCCTAATCATATAGACCATCCCAAGCATGCTCAAACAAAATATAAGCAGCAACACTCTAACAATTTTAAGCACATGATCTTATGCACCGATGCAATTTAATATTGACACACATGCCTTCACCAAACCAATTCTCCACATGTGACTAACCCAAAGGAACATTCAAATTGATAGAGACTTACCACATAACCCAATTATGCTTCATTAGAAGTTACTTGAACTAATCAAGGACTTATTCATGTATTTTACAAACTCCAAAATCAGCAATATGAAGTAATGTATATCTCTAGCTACTGACCTCCAAATCTAATCTCCACCGTTCAAAAACTGTGCGAACCAAAAAAATTGGTGCCGCCTAGCGCCCAAAATCAGAAGACTGGCGCTCGGCGGGACTAAACCACCGCCTAGCAGTTACTGTTGCGCGAAAAGTACGAAAAACAACGTTTTTCGTGAATCAAAACACCACGCACCTCTAGTGTGGCGCCTGGCGGCCAATTGGGTGCCGCCAGGCAGTTCCTGTAGTTCCAGGAACCCCCAGAAATTTCCTCAACACTTGCGAACCTTATTCCAACCCCTACAATTTTGATTCCACTCGATTTACGATCCAATAGGCTGCCTTCACATGTTTATATTCATTATTCCTTCATAAGACTCCTCCATTTACGAAATTCCACTAACTTTACCACTTTATCTAGTGCGACTATGAAATCCCCAATTCATCAACCCACCAATTGATATTGATGCAATTTTCACCCAATCGAACCTTCAATTTTACATAATTTAGCGAATTCGGGCTTCCAATCATGTCCAAACAGTTGGCACTATCTTTTCCCCCTGAATAGAATCAACCCAAAAAACCTCAAAACACTAAAATCGAGCCAAATGGACTCGCGTCGCCTGGCGGGTGTTCATCACTGCCAGGCGGTTCATCGAAAACCCAGAAAATTGGGTGTATAGTCATGTGTTGCCTGGCGGCGCGAGCCTTGCCGCCAGGCGGTTCCATCTCTAGAACCCCAAAATAACCCAGAAAAGGATGAGTCGCCTGGCGGTGGTTCATCACCCGCCAGGCGATTTCTGGAAAATTCCAGAAACATGAAAATTACATGATATAGGCAGGTTATATACATCTAATTTTCCATACATTTCATACCATTTAACAACACAAAATAAAAGTACGGTTCTAGCTCCCCTAACCTGGTTTTCTTTGCTTAAAACTTGAGTAGCCTTTGGTTCTCCCTTACTTCCAATAGGCTTCCTTAATTCTCCTCAATTTAGCTTCAATGCCTCACTCAATACACTCACCTTCCTCTGATTTTTGTATTCCACTACCCATCCAACAAAACCAGCCATAGGTTTTCCAGCCCTCCCTTGGCTGCTAGAGTTTCTTGCCCTTTCACCTTCATGCCAAAGAGCATTTTGGCAAAAAAATAGTGTTTAATTTAGGTTCACCAAGGTTTGAAGCCCTCACCATGCCAAAGCTAAATCAATGTTCAACCATTAAACCAATTCATGTTTCGTGATGATTAATATAATTTTATGATTATATTATCACTCAACATGCTCTAGCATATTATTAAAAACAACAATAATTAAATAACACACAAATGGCATACATAGGACTTGAACCCAAGTCCTCTCACACATTTAAGTACTCTCAACCACTTGAGGTAGTATTTTTCCACATCATAGCCATCCGCATTAAATCCCTTAAAGGCTCCTACTATCCCCATTTATTAAATAATTAATTAATTATTTATTTATTTAATTTTCTCGGGTCTTACAATAGATGCATCAATAGGTACTTGAGTCGTCGAGGGGAATGAGACTATAACCTCATACTCTTGAATCAAGGCATGCTTCCTTGCTCTCTTCACTTCACTTGTTCTTCATGTGTAACCTCTAGGACATCCCACATTTCCTTTGCATTCTTACATTGGGAGACCTTAAAAAATTCATCCATACTCAAAGATGAAGTGATGATGTTCTTGGCATTGCAATCATATTGAGCTCTTCTCCTTTCTTCATCATTCCAATCACTCCAAGGCTTGTCCACCTGCTTATTTCCAACAACACATTTAGGAGTATATGGTCCATTAACTATTGCATCCCAAATTCCTTTGTCTATAGATTCAATGAAAATTTGCATCCTTATTTACCAAAACTGATAGTTTAGGCCACAAAACATAGGTGGTCTATGAATAAATGCACCTTCAGCAAAAAGGAGTTTACTTTCAGCCATTTCAAAAAGATTTTTGATCAACTTGAATACCTTTCAAGAACCTTGCTCTAGATAAAAATTGTTAGTTTTGAAATGGTGAGTTTAGCCAAGAAGGGGCAGGGGGTGGTTGAATTGGCTTTATAAAACTGTTTCAAAAGCTTAAAATCTTTTTCAATTGAATCTAATGGACTGGAAAGTTTGGATGTAAATGCAGCAAACCAATACACTTTTAGTCGATTAAAGTATAAAACAACATACTAAATTGTTCTTGATGCTATGAAACAGTCGATTAAAAAGATAAATCAGTAGGCTAAAATACTGGAGAATTATGCAGAATGCAGAATTCGTGAATTCAACTCAAACAACAATCTTTTACATACAAGACATGTTCCAATCAGTATTTATAATAAGTACAAAGCCTCAGATTACACAAGAACGCATTGAATCACATCAAAGATCAAATTGCTTGTTTTCTTGAGATTTTTAAAGAGTTTCAAAGAAAGGGAGATGCGGGAAAGAAGAATGCACAACTATTTTTATACTGGTTCACTCAATCACAGAGTTACATCCAGTTTTCCAGGACAACATGAGCTTGGTTTCCACAATTTTCAAAAGTTTTACAAATCAAACACCAAGATTACACTTGTGAACAACAAAGCACACAAGATTTTTGACTCACAAAAATCTAGAACCATAACCTACAAGAATCACACTTGCAGACCTAAAATCACATCAGGAAAACCATCCAGAGGCACAAGAACATCCAAACCTGATGTTGGCTGTCCCTAGCACACCATACATGTGTTCTTCAAGCTATTCACAAGCCAAAATCCCTCCAAGATCAACCAAGATGTTCAAAACACGAGTTCCAGCTGTGTATTGTAGAGAGAGAACACTTCCCAGAGATGAATGACACGATTTCATTCAGAAAAACTCAGATTCGCACCTCTACTCGCGAAAACACAACTTATATAGTCTAGTTTAAGTGAAAATAGTCGATTGAATTTTTTGTGCAGTCAGTTGATTTCACCTGACTTAAGTGAAATTAGTTGATTGAAAAATAATTCAACTTATTGAATGCATTCATACGAGAAACTATATACAACAAGCCTTTTAACCTGTTAAAACCCATTTTAACAGATTAAAAGAGACACACTAAGGCACACAAGACATTTAACCTATGTCATATAGCCTATCAACAATGTACAATAGTAACACATTACATTTAACATGTTATATATAGATTTAACACACTAAAACTTAATCTTCAAGAGGATCTTCATCAATCTTCATGAAACACTTAAGATCTTCATGCACATGGCTTTATCAATTCTTTGCTTCAAGCTTGCTTGTGCCAACAACTGTACGCTGGAAACATAATCTGACACATATTTTAGTATGTTGATTTTACAATTCTATGCAGTGATTTCACTTAAACAATTACTCTATGCAAGAAAAATAATTTGACATATCTTTTAATATGTTGATTTTACCATTGTATGTGTTTATTTCACTTAAATATCATATGAATACATGAACTTCAATTTTACAAATCTATGCATTGATTTCACTTAAACAACATCTGGATATAAGAAGTTCAATTTTACAAATTTTAGTCTGTATATTTTTCAAATATATGTGTTGATTTCACTTATCCAGATTTTGTGTGCAGAGAATTAATATCTGATGAACTTTTAGGTTGTTGATTTTTCAAATTGATGTGTTGATTTCACTTAAACAACAAATGCTTGAATAAAATAGATTCAAAAGTTAACTAGGTCAAAGAAATTATCACGTGATCAGGTATAACATGCTTTTAACAACTATTACATAAGCTATTTGCTGCTCTTCTAAATACGTTGACCATAAAGCATATGTGTTTTATAATTCGAATGTGCATGCACCTCACATGATCTGAACTAATTGATCTACTCACGAAAACTCATTGCAAACATAATACTTTAATTTGAGTCAGAAATCTTATGCATTTACTATGCTATGATAACATAAACATAATTAAATGCAATAAATATGCACAATTCAATTGACTGATTATGCATTGAACGCCTTGATCTATAAATACTACAATTACAAACATTAATCTACATCCCATATTTCTTAGATATAGCCATACCTACAATCATCATGCATCATCACCAACAATGCCATGTCCAATCTGAGCAAGCTTGAAGAAAAGAATTGATAAAGCCATGTGCATGAAGATCACATGTGTTTGATGAAGATTAATGAAGATCCACTTGAAGATTAAGTTTTTAGTGTATTAACTATGAAAGTAATGTGTTAAATGTAATGATTAGGTGTTATATCATGTTGATAGGCTATATGACATATGTTAGATGTCTTGTTAGCCTTAGTGTGTCTCTTTTAATCTGTTAAAATGTGTTTTAACATGTTAAAAGACTTGCAATATATAGTTTCTGGTATGAATGTATTCAGTTAGTTGAACTATTTTACAATCGATTGATTTCGCTTAAGTCAAGTGAAATCAGCTGATTGTGCGGAAAATTCAATCGATTGATTTCACTTAAACTAGTATATATGTTGTGTTTTCGAGAGTGGAGGTGTAATTCTGGGTTTTAGGACATGAAATTTTGTCATTTATCACTGGAAAACTCTCTCTCTGCAATACACAAGTGCAACGTGAGGTTTGAAGATCTTGGTTGATCTTAGAGGCATTTTGGCTTGTGAGTAGCATGAAGAACACATGTATGGTTGGCTACGGAGAGCTACCATTAGGTTTGGGTGTTCTTGTGCCTCTAGTTCTTTTGCCTGATGTGATTTCAGGTCTGTAAGTGTGATTCTTGCAAGGTAGTTGTCTATATTTTTGTGTGAGTTAAAAATCTTGCGAGTTTCTTTGTTCAAAAGTCTAATCTTAATACGTGATTTGTAAAACTTTAAAATATAGTTGAAACCAAGCTTAGGTGCTCCTAGTAACTTGGATGTAGCTCTCTGATTGAGTGAACCAATATAAAAACAATTGTGCAATTCCCACATCTCATTCACTTCGATTCACTTTAAAAACTCAAGAAAATCAAGTAATCCACTCTTTGTTGTGTTTTAATGCATCCTTGTGTAATATGAGGCTGTATAATAGTTTAAATATTGATTGGAACAAGTCTTGTATGTAAAAGATTGTTGTTTGAGTTAAATCTGCAAATTCTGCATTCTGCATAAATTTCCCGTATTTTAGCCAACTAATTTGTCATTTTAATCGACTATTTCATAGCTCAAGAACAAATTAGTATGCAATTTTATTTTTTGACCGATTGAAAGTGTACTAGCCTGCAACTTTTGCATTCTAAATTTCTAGTCTATTTGATTCAATTGAAAAGAGTTTTATTCTTTCAAAAAAGTTTTAATTAGCCAATTCAATCCCCCCCCTTATTGGCTTAAATCACCATTTCAAACCTACACCCAACTCTCCAAATAATTAACACCAAGGAAGAATTGAGGCTTGGTTTGAGGGAAATGAGAGCAACATCCAAGTGTTCCCTATAAAGATGACCAGGAAGCAGATCAACATTCCTAAAGTGTTGCAATACTCATGGCTCAGAACTGAGGGGTCTGAGACTCTCCTCCAACAGCTCAAACACCAAAAGTTGAAAACATTTCTTGAGCTTTCGGGAAGGTATTTTTCACCAACCTGCAATTTAAGAGTGGTGTTCCGCTGTCATGTGTCAAGGGGTTTCAAATGGAGATTCAATGGAGATTGATTGAGATTCCATGGAGTTTGGCTTCATCAAATAAAGGGGAGATTGTTAGCATAATGAATTGGTGCTTGAAGATTGGATGATGATATATGAAGCCATTGCATTGAGACGTGATGAGGATGTGAAAACTTGAAGATTCACGTGTTGATCAAGCTTGATATGTATGTTGAATCTAAGTTTCACATGAAGAACACAAAGCTTGAAGATTAATGCTCTTAGTGTAGAGTATTTCGGATTGTATAAATGTCTAGGTCTGGTTGGTGTCTTTTAATTTGTTGAATGAGTTTCTAACAGATTAAATGGTTTGATGCAATAGTCCTATTTGTTACATATTCAATCAGTTGAATTAATCAACCTATTGAATATGCTAATAGATTAGCTATAAGTTTTGGTCAAAGAGAGTGGTGTGCCTTTTGAGTGCGAAATCATTCTACATTGAGGAAAAACTCCCTCTCTTTGAATCACTTAGAAGTGCAGCCATTCATGAAGGATCTTTGATCTTCTTAGAGCTTTTTGCTTTGTTTTTGAAACTTGGTGAAAGAGGTTTGGTTGGCTAGGGAGAGCCTTCGTTCTTGTTTGATCTTTCTCAGGTTTCTAGGTGTTGCTTGGTGGTTTTCTTGATCTACAAGTGTGATCTTATTGTGTGGTGTTGAGACTATTGTGGGATTCAAGAGTCTTATTTTGAAAGTGTAATCTTGTGGATTATGTAAATCTTTTAAAATAGTGCAAGTCATGCTCGAGTTTCCTTGAAAAAATGGATGTAACTTAGATTTGAGTGAACCAGTATAAATATTTTGTGTCCTTGTCCTTGACTCTATTTCTTTTCTCTTAGTTTGTGATTAAAGTTTCACGAAATTTGAATTGTACAATCTTTTAACTGTTCCTAAATGATTTGACACAACCTAAGGCTTTGCACATATTTATATTGTTTATTTGAATCAATTTTGATAAGTCTTTTAAGTTGTTTCTAAATTAAACTTCACATTCAAATTTCTACAAAATTTCTAGTATTTCAATCAACTGTTTTGATATTTTGATCTCTTGAATTACATTACATTGTTAATTGTTTAATGAAATCATCCCGTTATCTTTGTTTTTTTTTTCGATTGAAAGTGTACAGTCTAGTAGTAGTTGCATTTTGATCTCTTGGTTGTTTTGATTCAATTTAAAGGCGTTTTAGGTTTTCAAAAGTAACCAAAGTTTTTGCAAAGCTAATTCAAACCCCCCCACCTTCTTGTCTAATTACCCATTTCAATACTTATAAAGACCGCGACTCAACAAGGTCCATTTAGCATTTAATTGGCTAAATAATATCAATAGATATATTTGTTAACCCTGTTGCCCAGAATATTAATAAAATCGCGATAGTTTGATATTCATAACATTAATGGCCATTAATACTACATCTATTAATGAAAAATATTGTTAAATGGTATTATATTTAATGATATTACCTAATATTCTCTATTTTTACAATACATTTCATAGGGACCAAAAACCCTGTAAATGCGTGTAGTATTTCTCTAAGAAGGACACACAATTTCTCATACTCTTAACTTACTGATAGTTCCTTTTACTTTCTTACTGACTTTAGCATTAGAGAGTCTTCTATAGGTAGATGTTTCTTTGTTCCAACCATCAGGAGCATTCAAGTTGCCATGTGGATCTTGCCACCTAGTCGAAGGCCTCACTCCGGATCCTAACAAGAATAAATAATATAATAATTTAATATTTTAAAGATATATAATATAAGTTATTATAATTAATGTTTAATTTATGACATATTTTATTTGTTATATTCAAATAAATTAGTTTTTATTAGACTAATTAATTTATGTTTTATATTTTCTTTTTTTATTTAAGTAATTTTTTATATTTAATTTAATCTTATAATTGGAAATTAAGATGAATAGATCTAATCAAGCTACGAAACACAACATTGAAATAAAATATTTGTGGTCATATGTTTCAAGGTTAAGCAAAACTTCCAGTGGTTGAAATAATAAGATCAATTGCGGTTTATGTGATTTTTCATATAATGAATCTGACACTTGAGTAAGAGCCATTTGTTAAAAAGTACACGAGGAGGACTTAGACTTTTTCCAAATGTGATATTGTCAAACTTTGTTGAGTTTAAAATATTAAACAATGAAGCAACATTAAAAATAAAAAGGTTTAAAGAAAAAAATTCCCTTTTTCACTTCATCAAACAAACAATGATGTTAGCCAAAAACTCAAAGGTTCTTTACATGATTCATTCAATATGCAAGTTAGAGATACTCTTGATTGTGAAATTGCGAGGATGTTTTATTCTTCGGTCTTATACTACTAAAACTTCTAATCTTAGTGAATATGCACTGCTAACACATAATAAATTCAGAGCTTATTTGCTTTGAAAAGAAAGAAGTCATGTAGAAATTTTTTTACAACGTATGAGAAACTCATAGAATCAAAAATGTGTTGGACAATTGTTAGTAATGGGTGGACTAATCCACAACGAAGATCATTCATAAATTTTATGGCTATTATTGAGAGTGGACTATTGTTTTTGAAATCAATAGATGGAGATTGAGCCAAAATATGGGACACAAATTATAATAGATAATGCATTACTTTGTAAGGCAACATATATGCTCATAGAAATAGAATTTCCTTCAATCTACTAGACTCTTTGTGATGGCTTCTCATTTGCTCCATGGAGGCTTGCGCTTCGAAGAGAGACTCCATGAATGAAGAATGGTTGTGGAAAGATGAAGGATGAAGGCTTGAAGTGTTTGGTTAAGTGGAGGTGAAGAGATCTTAAGAGAGGTAAGACCAATTCTTAAGGAAGGGAGCTAGAGTAGCCTAGCAAGGAAGCTACTCTAGAGTGAGCTCAAGGAAGAGAAAATGTGCACATATTTTGGCAGCAATTCTCTAATAAATTTCAAGCTGAAAAATACATGAGGTAAGCCTTCTATTTATAGGCTAAAAGGAGAGCAAAGAGTCTCAAAACAGAGGAGGGAAAAAGGACTCTAGAAATTTGAAAATTGAAGCCAAAAAGGAGAATGTGCGAGGTGTGACTTGCCACCTAAGCAAGTCACACTTGCCATGCCTTGATGCACTACTTCTCACCCTTGGAGAGCTTCTACATTGCTATAGTGTATCACTCTAGGCCTAATTTAGGCCCAACTCCCTTTTTGGTCCAAAATGTTTCTAAAGCCTAATTTTCTTTAAGGCCCAAATCTAGTTGTTACAAATAAAGAGTCTTAGTCTAGGTCTTCACATCCTCCTTGGCCCATGTAAACTTCATCTTAGGCCTTGCATGCTTATAGGAGCCCAATCTTCTTGTATCCTCCTAGCCATAGTTCTTGTTATAGGTCCCTTGGCCATAGGTCTAATCACTTTGTATAGTGAAGACCTTGAATCTTCCATTGTGTACCACACCTAGCCAATTCAACCAAATAATAATAATAAACGATCACCATATCTATATGCAAAATAATTCAGGTAGCCGGACTAGGCTGACCTAAGCCTAACCGGCCTAAACCGATAACCTAAGCCGCTAAAGGAATATCCAGCCTAAGACGACATGTGAGCAATGGCGGCATAAGCCGCTACAGGGGTAGTTGGTCTACACCAACCACTCTAAGAAACTTGACGAAATCAAAGCACTCCTAAAATTCAGTAAGCCCACAATGATCAAAACTAAGGGCTTGGGCTAGGGCCCAGGCCCACCTATGGCCCAAACCAGGGCCCAGCCCATGGAATGGTCAAACATAATTAATAATCTATAAATATACATGGACCCCACGAATTAAAGGTACGCATTCATTACTTCCCTAATCATCTAATTTGAATTTTTGAGAGATTTCTCTAACTTGAGCTTCGGAGTCCCTTCTGTAGGTAACCCCTCCCGGGTCCAAGCAGACATAGGCCAACCGGGAAGAGGCCTACTGAGGAGATGGCGGACTATGGTAAGGTGTTACTTGTGCCTAACTCATCTTATTTGTTCTCTGCAGGAACACACTGAAAAATATTTGTGCAAAAAAAAATACTAAAAAAAAATAGTGATACTTTTCAAGAAGGTTCTTGGATCACAAAATTTGTTCATGATATGTTACCTTTATTATCAATGTGAATAACTTCGTTGTGGGGGAACCCTATGAGATTATTAATGTCAATGTCAATAACTTAAACTCATTAATGTTTCTTATGATGATCTTGAAAAGATTGTGAAAGAGATTTGATGAATCTAATATGTGTGTAGACTTGAAGTGAAGAAAATAAAGTTTAAAGACCATTGATTTGGAGTTGTAAGTGTCATTGGTGGTAATTCTAATGTATTAGGTAGTAAGTTTCCAAATATTTGATAAAGTGTTTGATCTAAATAATAATTGATAATTAAGTATAATGTAATGAACTCAAAGTAAAATCTATTATACTAAAATGTTGTTGATAATTGGCATAATTATATTTTTATTATGTTTATTTTTATATCTTTTAGTCATATTTTTATTATTATCCTTTTATATAATTAAGGGTTTATTAAATAATTTTAGAAAAGATAAGTATTTTATCTTTTATTAGATAATTAAGGTTTTATTTAATAAATTCGAAGCGATAAGTATTTAGTTTATATTTTGCAAATAAGTGAAAATCTTAGAGATTTAAGAAGTTATCAACATAATCAATTACTTCAATTACAAACTAAAGAACAAATTCCAAACCTAGTCTAGTTTTAAGAGTCTTTAAATAGAAGGTTTTGCATAGTTAAAAATTAACCCTCCTTTTGGGAAATACGAAACGTCTCCCCTTTTGGAGGAGGGAGGGAACTAAATATAAAAGGAAATAGAGGTGCATTATGGAGGCTGGAGGCATTCAATAGTATTCTGTTTCTAGTGTTTAAAATATATTGGAATCACCTCCCTTATTCACAAGGTTCGACGTAATGTATCTTAACTTTTTGTGAAATTTGTATACAATATATTTTTTCCATTAATCTTGTGTTTTATTCTCATTCTTAATTGCATGAGTTGATTGATTGCATATTTGTGTGTATCTGATCATTAGACACAATATTAGAACCTAGACTAGAATAAAACAACTAATTGATATTGGGCATCTAGACATAGAGTTCATCATTGTTCATTCTTAACATCCAAACTTAAGGCTTAATGCGAACTTGTAATAAGAAAAGGTCAAAGACACTAGGGTTCTTATTAATAAGTTTAGACTTGTTTCCAAGACATTAGGACTTGTTACATAGTGGTTTGAATACTAGAGTAGGAATGAGAAGTATATTGTTTAGTGTTTTCATATTGGTTTGGTGCATGAAATATATCCTAGTGAAGTCTTTATTGCATAAGTATTTTATCAATTTAATTGAAATCTAGATCTTATAATTATTCTCATCAAATTTAATAATTTTCATTCTTTTAACAATTTAATTGCATTCTTTTACTACCCTTATTTATGATGTTCTCAGAAAAAACATATATGGATATGACTAATTTTCACTTAGTATATGAAGTGTGAGAATCAATGTTCGAAAATGTGAGAAAGGTCATATACTAACATGAAAGAGAGGTAGAAGCTGAAAATTCATCATTTTTGATGTAGTAAACTCAAAATTAATTGATTGTTAGACTAAGATCAAGACATCTCATCATTGTCTTACTTATTCTTTAAATCCAAGGTGGTATACTATATTATAAAATTATTTTATGATTATATTTTGTTGTATACATCTTATTTATAATATTATCTTAATTTATGTTTATGTACTTTTAATATTGTAGATATAATAGTCATAACCCCAACCCCCCTCCCCCAATTTTTTTTTTTTTAATTTATGTAGTTAAAAGTTTTGATTTTTTTTTTAAATTATGTATAGTATTTTTTTTTAAATTATGTGTAGTATACGAGGAATTGATAAGAATTAAATTAAATATTCTTTATTTCATTTATAAATGATAATATTTAATGTTAATTAATAATAAAATTTGAAAACAAATATAATAAAGAATAACAAAATTGTTAAGAAATTTTTTATTTGTCTTTTGATTATTTCACATATTGTTCTCATCTAAAGAGAAAAAGAATCCTTATTTCTACTCTCATTTCTTATATGTTATCTTTCATTCTTGAAAAAAAAGTATATATCTTTCATTTTTCTCATTTGATAGTGAAATACTAGTTTAATAATTAACATTATTTTTTATCTCATGAGTCTTTTGTATTATTTTAAATTCTTTTTAAATTATGTGTAGTATACGAGGAATCAATGAGAATAAATTAAATATCTTTATTTCATTTATAAATGATAATATTTAATGTTAACTAATAATAAAATTTGAAATCAAATATAATAAAGAATAATAAAATTATTAAGATATTTTTCATTTGTCTTTTAATTTTTTCACATATTGTTTTCATCTAAAGAGAAAATAAATCATTATTTCTACTCTCATTTCTTATTCGTTATCTTTCATTCTTGAAACAAAGTACACATCCTTTGTCTCACTTGATAGTGAAATACTAGTTTAATTGTAACGTCCCATTTAATCAATAATCCTAATTAAAGGAAACGTCACACATGATAACATATTAACGCGGTCTTGGAACATAAGTATAACTCCTTACAATACTCAAGGCACACCACGAGGCCAAAAGCCAAACAAGATACAAAGTTCAACAATACTCCAATTTAAAATTTAAAAGCCAAGCAAATACATGGGCCATAGCCCTATAATAACACCCAAAGTAGAAGGATCCAGCCCAGGTGGACTACGCAGCGGAATAATCCCTTCCCTGTCGACCTCGAGTGCCTCTCGCATCTGCTCACATCAATAAATTGATGATCATCGCAAAAGGAGAAGAACCGCATACAAGACAACCAAACAAGCAAACAAGGTAAGCTAGAGTAGAAACAGTTTATCATGCAGTCACATGCTATTACACAATCCAAGCGGTATTTATCAACCAATCATGTTATGACTTCTCAAGCAATACACTAGACTCAGACTCGACTCATCCGGATTACATATAATCTAGTCGGATTCAGCGGATGCTTGCACTTGTGGTGGATTATCCTGCTCACCCTCGAACTGCTCACCCCCGAGCGAAGTATTACAAGTGTTACAATGTCTTAAATCCCCCACGCACAAGGTTAGCCCTTAATGAGTTTCGGGCCTCCTACTACTCTCACCACAAGAGTCAGTCCGCTCTATGTGAGACTAATTGACTCCTTAGAGCGTCAGGATGCAACCTTACCTTGAATCCTTACCAAATTATATAGATGAGGCACCACCATGAACTCCCACTAACAAGGGTCATGCAATTACGTCCCGACCACTAGAGCACGACCATGAGGTCTCACCTAGAGACCCATGGAATTACGCATTGACAACAGACTAATCATACTCAATCAATCAAGTAATATTCATCATGCACATAATCTCATGCCAACCTTTATAACCCATACTCATTCATATCCAAATGTTGAATCCATGCCAACTCATTCTTCCCAAACCATGAATATAGAATTGTATTTCATATCAATACCATGTCACTTTGATACCAACCATCTCATTTAAATCACATGCCAAGATCGTACCAAAGCCATCATTCACAACCCATGCACCACATTACTCATGCATAATCATTCATTTCATGCTTTTAACATAACAAATAAATTCAAGCAAGTGCCAACCATCCAAGAATAGAGAAACAACCAAAATAGCCAATTATTCTCGCTCAGCTCCTCGCTTAGCCTGTAGGGTCTCACTTAGGCCAGAGGTTCTCTTGCTCAGGCAAGAGGTTCTCTCCCTCAGGCGAGAGGTTCTCTCGCTCAGGCGAGCTCCTTTCGCCTAGGCGAGAGCTCGACAATCTGGAACAGTGGCTTCTGCGCATTCTCGCTTAGGCGAGACTCCCCACGCCTGAGCGAGACGCTCGCTCGCTCAAAACAGAACTGGTCGCCTGAGCGACCACTCGCGTGAAAACCTGGGCGAGCCTATGTTAATCTCGCCTAGGCGAGGCATGCTCGCTTGGGCGAGAAAACCAATGCTCACCATTGTTCTCTCGTGCAACAGACACCCATACACACCTAAGCAGTTCAAACCGGCATTCCCAACAACTCATATTCACACACAGTCCATTCAATCACGAAAATCAACAGAAAAGCAGTAAGTTTCACAGAGTGTACAAAAGGATCTAGCTTCCCTTACCTGGAATGAGCTAGTATTGGACCTCAACACCAACCACGAAGCACAGCAGCTCAAGGAATAGACTTAAGATGAGCTCAGTACCGAACCCTAGCTGGGAAAACACGAAATCATGCCAAGAAAGGGATGGTATGAGATGAAAGGTAACTTACGTTGAGTAGAAACGAGCTTTGAGCGAACTTGACCGAGACGAGAAAAAACCCTAGTAGAGTGACGACTGTAGCTCTTAGAACAAAGGAACCTAGTTTCTGAAAGTGAGTAGGAGGGTTAAGGTTAGGGCAGACTTAGGGTCTAGTTCTACTTTGGGCTAACCCTAGGCCCAACTATTTTTGGGGTAATCCTTTAAAATAAGGGCAGGAAAAAAAATATTGGGCCTTACATTAATAATTAACATTATTTTTATCTCATGAGCCTTTTGTATATTCATTTTTTATGAATATAGAATAAAAAATATTGTACTATATCCTTTTTCATAATCGATTTTTAATTGTGTCTTGATTATCATGAATTTTTTTAATATTAATGTCTCAATCTTTTATTAGATTATGATAAATTATTTTTAGTCTTAAACTTAAAAAAAAATAGTATATTGATGAAGAATAAAAGAATAAATTTATATTTTAAAAGAGGTAAAAAGGAAACTATTTGTGAAGATGAAAACAAGATAAATTCAACTTCTTCACATATATTTTGAACCATATTACTAATGACCTATTTGTTCAATTATAAAAGCTCTTTCTTAAAGTTCAAAGAATTACAAAGTGAGAAATTTATGTTGTTTCTACAACTATATTAGAAAAATTATTTTTTATAATTAAGATTATCAAAACAAGATTGCGGAATAAATATGGAAGATGAATTTCTTGTCAACAAAATGTTTATTTACATTGAAGAAGAAATAGGTGAAAATTTTAATTCTAATTCAATTATTGATGAGTTCAAGAATATGAACAAATGACAATCCTTATGTATAATTGCTTTTATAGTTATGGTTATACTAAATTATGTATTCATTATCTTTGCTTTAGTGGAAATAATTAAATATATAAATTTTGATTGTATTATTTTGGTTCTTCCAAAAATATTAGTCAAAAATGCGCCACTATGTTACCATCGACATCAAGATATGAAACTTACTCATCAAAGAAAAAAATGTTTTAAGAGATACTTTTCATGATGTGAATATAAAGAGACAAGTAAATATAAAGTTTACAAACTTTTAAATGGAAGGAAAGATTTTGTGAATGTTGACTCATTTTAACTACTTAAGAAATATAGATAAAATGGATGCAAAATCGTTATAAAAGTAAAAAATTGTATTTTTCAATGTTGAAAAAATATGACAGTGAAAACGTAAGTTTTGCTTTTGTTATATTTATTTATAAATATTTTTGTTGATATTTTATTGTGAGGTATAATTATATATCTTCGTTATCTTTTGTTATATTTATTTATAGATATTTCTAGAGTCATCTAAGTAAGGAAAGAACAATATGAAGTGGCTCCAGCTTTTACTCGTGATTTCTAAAGTGAAATGGGGGCTCTTTGATGGGTGGGGAGTGAAATGGAAGACATCACTATGCTGGCACCCATGTGAAGCTTCTTGGCTTGTATTAATGTTTGTGAATGTATCATAAGTTGTGCCGTGGCAAGTTTTGGTGAGCCCCTCTCGACATTTCATTTTAATGCACAAGTTCGGTAGCCCATTTGCCGAGCCACACCTATCATCCTTTGTTTTTGGAGTTTACGATATTGGATCTTGCATTCATTTGGCCAGATAAATTATTGCATTCATTAATCATTCCTCAAAAGTAGTAAGTAATATCTTCGAAATGAAAAACATTAATCTTCTCCAAAATCCTAGAAATTTTGTTGTTGATGTTTCGTACTAAAATTCTCCAAAATCCCAGATATAACTCTGCCGACTACGTAAAGATACTCTTCCTTTATTATGTTTATGTTTAAATCTACAGAAGCATGAACAATGGTATTTACTTGACATATTTCATTTTTTTTTCTTTGTCCTTGGAATCATTCGCCTACCCTTCCCACCCTTTCGGTGGCTGACATCTTGTGTCATTAATGCATTGTTTTGTTTGTGTATATAAAAAAGTAATATAAGGTAAGAGGTAGATCTGGATTTATGCAGTTACATATTTGCACGAAACATTTGAAACGATAAACAACTTAGATAATTGGTGGGTTTATTTTTATTTTCGGATAGGTTAATTGGCGTTGATTTGATATATGTGACTTCAATCCAACACACATAAAATATTCAACACCACTTTTAATTCAAAACATTATTGTAAGAAAGAGAAATGGTTTGAGCGTGTGTCTTATTGGATTAATTAGAGGAGAATAATATATTTTCTATCACAGCCCCTTAGTCAAAGCAGGAGGTTCACGAACGCTGAGACGGGTCCAAAAATCATCGAAAAGAACCCAAGGTAGATCTTTGGTGAAAATGTTCAACTATTTAGTGGCGGGAAGGTACATGAAGAACTTGTGCTTGACCTCGTGCTACGTTTTGCCGAATAAAGTGAATATCCATCTCAATATGTTTTGTACGTTGATGTTGCACAGGATAACTAGATAGATAAATGGCACTAGCATTGTCACAGTACACTAAAGTAGCCTAAGGGAGAGGAAAATGAAGCTTCAAGAGAAGATTCCATAGCCAACAAGATTCAGAGACAACATTGGCAACATCTCTATATTCAACCTCTACACTAGAACGAAAGAGTATGTTGGAGCTTTGAAGACCAAGATATAAAGTTGTCACCAAGAAACACACAGTAACCAGATGTGGAGCGTTTGGTGTTAGGACATCCACCCCAATCAACATCAGTATAAGAAATAAGTTTCTCAGTAGTTGGTGGATACATGTGCAAACCATATTGTAAAGTACCCTACAAATACTGCAGAATGCGTTTCAAAGCTAGCACGTACTCGATGTAGAGGGCATGCATGTGAAGATAAGCTTGCTGAACAACATATGAAATGTTAGGGCGAGTGAATGTGAGATATTGTAGGGCGCCGAAAAGACTTCGATACATAGAGGGATCCTCATATGGTGTGTCAAAGGATGTATTGAGTTTCTGCTTGATATCAACGAGAGTAGCAGAAGGATTGCAAGAAGTCATGCCTGCACGTGCAATGATGTCACTGACATAGGTGCTCTAACTAAGGAACAAGCCACTTGCATGTCTTGTCACAGCAATCCCGAAAAAATAACTCAAAGAGCCAAGATCCTTCATAGCAAATTCAGAGGCAAGGAGTGCCATGATAGATTTGTCAAGGTCATGTGAGAAGGTGATGAGAATGATGTGATCAACATAGGAGGATGTATGGCATGTCAGAACCATGTCGGTAGATGAAGAAAGAGTAATCGGAAACACTGTGTTGGAACCTAATGGTAGAAACATAGTCAACAAAGTGCTGGTACCAAGAAAGAGGCACTTGCTTCAAACCATAAAGAGATTTTTTGAGACGACAAATGTGATCAAAGTGAAGAGGATCACAAAAATTGAACAGTTGGTGCATGTACACAATCTCATGTAGATCACCATACAGGAAAACATTCTGAACATCCAACTGATGAATGTGCGCCAAGATTTGGAGAGAGCAATGGTGAGAACCACGCAAATGGTCATGGGTTTCACCACAAGACTGAACATCTCATCACAATCCACACTTGCAATTTAAGACTTGCCATCACCTACAAGACGAGCTTTGCAACACTCAAAACAACCATTAGATTTCTTTTTATGTTTGAAAATCCACGTACAACGAATGATATTAGCATCATAAGGTCGTGAAACAAAATCCCACGTATTATTTTTAATTAGAGCATCAAATTCATACTACATGGCAGATTTCCAATTAGAATTCGATAAAGCAAGGGTGGATTTTTTTGGAAGAGGTGATATTATAGGGTCGGTAATGGAAACAGAAAGGTTAAAGAGCTTTCTAGGTTTGTAGACACCGATCATGCTACGGGTGGCCATAGTCCTAGTAGGAGGGTTTGGAGAAAATCTAGGTTGGTCTGAACTATGAGAAGGAGATAGGATGGTGGTGGAGGTTGATGTGCTAGATGAATGATGAGGTAAGCTTGCAAGCTGCCAGTTAGGTAAAGGTTATGCACAAAGGCCTCAAGTCAGGGTTGGCCCAAGTATGAACAAGGGATGAGTGAATGTCATCAGTGAAATTGTCATAAGTAGAGATAGGTGACGACGACATATAGGCAAAAGGAAATTGTGTTTCTTCAAAAATGACATGCAGTGATACTATTACATTTTTTGTCGGACAAATCAAAACATATATAACCTCTATAATTAAGGTGATAGCCCAAGAAAGCACACAAAGTCGATTGTGGTTGTAGTTTCTTAGTGGTAGGAGAGGGAAACAAAGGATAACAAAGACAACCAAAGACTCGCAAATGCTTATAGAACGGATCACAATGATGTAGAAGTTGAGTGGGAGACATATTAGACAAGGTCTTCGGAGGAAGTATATTAAGGAGATAAGTGGCCATTTGAAGGGCGTGATGCAAAAACGAAGGAGGGGAGTGCAAATCATGTTGTTAATGGTACAAATTTTATGTTCTGCTTTGCCATTTTGAGAAGAAGTATGTGGGGAAAAGAACCGAAAGAGAAGACCATTATCATTACAAAATCAATGAGATAATGCCTTGTCGTACTCACGCCCGTTATCACATTGAAAACATTTAACTTTTTGCAAAAAAATGTGTTTGGATTGGATTAGTGAGAGATGTGAAATTTTCAAAAGCTTTAGATTTAGTACCTAAAGGAAACATCCACAACAAATCGGTGTAATCATCCATAAACAAAAGGTGATGTTCAAAGATCATTGTGTAAAATATCAAAACGCGTCAAGTAGCATTATCGGAAGACTCAAATGGAAACTTAGCATGTTTGCCAAACACACACACGATTCACAAATAATTGTGGAATTCAAATGTTCAAAGGCAAAGAACTTATTCCTACGAGAGGACTATAAAACAGAAGAACTGGGATGACTAAGACGACTATGCCAGACACTGGAAGCTAGACCAGCAAAAAGGAGCGAAACTGGTGACTGGATAAAGATCTCTAACACATTCACATCCCATGAGAGGGATCCTCATCTTGAAATCAATAACAGAGAATCCAAAAGGGTCAAAAGAAACAAAAACGTTATTATTAGTAGTGAGTTGTCAAACATAAATTAATTTTTTTTATAATATGCAGTGTGTGCAAGACGTGGTTAAGATTGAGAGGTTTATGGTTATGTGATGTAGGAAGGATTCTATTAGACTTGGAATACCTTGACTACTACCAACAATTAGTGTCTGATTTAAATGACTCAAATCAAAATAAGACATGTTACCTTGTGATGTTGTTAAGTGAGATGAGGCTCCAATGTCCATGTACCACATGTTTCTAGGAGGTATCAAGGACATGGTGTGCATAATAACGACAATATTAGTGGGTACTGGGGAAGCTGTGGCGGTGTGGGCCTAAAGATGCTGACCCAGAATATCGGCTTACTTCGAAGGTTCTGTGGGGCGAGTCCATTGAGATATGGGATAAGAATAAGGAGGCATGCCCTAAGGAGAGGGACCCTAAGGATACCAAGGAAAAGAATGAGGTGTCTACCATGATGGAGAAAGAGCTATAGTAGAAGTGGACAAACCAACTGAACCATTTGAGCGGGATCCATTACGCTGATTATGTCCGGTTGAGCGACCCAAATTGTTCCGATTGTGGCTGGTCCAAGAATGATTGTGTGAGTGACATTTGGAGCATGGTTATGAGTGACATTTGGAGCGTGGTTGTGAGGAGTGATCAGTGTCCCGTGGGGCTGAAGTGTGCATGGTAGTATGAGAAGTAGTGGTTCGCATCTTTGCTAGACCAAATTCCTCGAAAGTTAGCATAAAACAAGCCTGGAGGAAGGAATGCAAAAGGTTACTCTAAACGATCAAGGTGGCTACACCACGAAAGGACTCAAATAAACCAAATACTAGTTGCAATACCAAATGATGACTGCTGACAAGAACACCAACATTTGCCAACTGATTAGAAATTTGTTGAAGTCGTTGACAATATGCACAAACATTTGGAAAGCTATTCATGCAAGTGGAAGAGAAATCCTGCTCGGGAGCAACAACACAAGAATTCTTATTGTCCTAAAAAATGGTAGCTAAACGATTCAATGTAGCCATGACCGTGGAGCCTTTCTCCATGACAGTGGCGAGAAGATCAAAATTGATAGTAGAGTAGATCAATTGAAGTACAATGGAATCAAGAGTGGTCCACTGTTCATGATCAACATCAGATGGAGTTGGACGTTCTTTCCCAAGTTGAGGGATAATATGGAGGAGAACTCTAGTAGCCCGAGCATGAGTTTCAGAAAGTTTAGCCACTTAGCATAACGATCCTTCTCCATTTCAAGTACAAAGGGGATCCTTTTTTTATCTTAGAAATAGTGAGGGTTGAGTGAAATTCAGGCTTACTCGAGGAGGATTGTGGCGAAGTGACGAGTGAGTTGGGTGAAGACATGGTGTCAATGGTGAGACACAAGTCACAACTACTAGAAGAGAAGGAGAAATGCGCAAGTTGAAGAAGAAAGGAAAGAAGGGTGCGAAAGTCGGTTGGTGTAAGAGGAAAGGCATGGCGGCGTTTGGGAGTAGCAACAACGCAAGAGAGAGCCTTGGATTTGAGGCAATGCGACAAAGGGGATGCTTCAAGTACAACAGGGATGCTTTTTTTATCTTAGAAATAGTGAGGGTTGAGTGAAATTCAGGCTTACCTGAGGAGGATTGTGGCGAAGTGACGGGTGAGTTGGGTGAAGACATGGTGTCAATGGTGAGTCACAAGTCACAACTGCTATGATAGAAGGAGAAATGCGCAAGTTGAAGAAGAAAGGAAAGGAGGGTGTGGAAGCCGGTTGGTGTAAGAGGAAAGGCATGGCGGTGTTTGGGAGTAGCGACAACGCAAGAGAAGTAGCGCACAACATTAAATGCAAAGTGAGGAGTCATGGAGCGTGAGGCGATGTGAAAGAGAGGAGTGCACAACGTCGTACACAAAGAAGAGAGGTTTGGATTAGAGAGATACTCGTGATACCTTGTAAGAAAGAGAGATGATTTGAATGTGTGTCTTATTATGCATTGGAGATGGGTATTTATAAAAAATAGGATGATGTAAAAAAGGTATGTATGCTATGCATAATTACAAAATATTTGGTAATCCTAATTACAGAGATTTGATTAGCATAATTATAGGAGAATCATTTCTAATTGGCTTAATTAGTGGATAATAATATATTTTCTATCAATTAACACAATGAGTTTATAGATCTTTCATATTATTTGGTGCATACGTTTATCATCTCTACCAAATGTGTGACTTAGACTCAAACTTCGATTATTCCCAACAATAATCATCACTCCACAAAAATGTCTTAAGTTAGGTTATTATGACATTTTTTGAGTTGAGCTTTTGCTTTTATATGGTTGTGATAATATTGTCCAACTTTGTAGAGTTGAGTAAAATCTAATTACTTTTTCTGGCAAATAGAAACGATTGTCACATTAGACATTGCTTATACATACTCGTCCAAAATCAAGTATTCCACCTCATTATGAGTTCAAGATATAATGAGTATAAGATATATGGAATTCCAAAATATGCGGATATCTTATGAGAATTCTTAGTAAGAGAAATTCATGGGTCTAATAAGTAACAAGAGAAACTCAACTTTTATATATTCACATGTTTCGACCTCGAGTCTAATGAGATAGCATCACTAGAGTCAATCACCACATTCGAGTTATTGCTTGCTTTAAAGTCGAGAGCTCCGTCAAGGTTATCCTTAAAAGGCACCTTGGAGGGTTAAATGAGGAAAGTGTATTTTTAAATTGTATTTAGTCTCGACTCTTAAGCGATATGAAACTATTGGATGTATGATAAATGTCTAGAATACCTAAAACTTCACATCAATTTGAAACTTACCATGCATTAATTGATCACAATTATAGGTAAAAACAACCCTTTTTAGCTCTAAATAATGGAATGAGGTATAGAGAAATAGAATTATGTGAATTTGTTGATATTTTTAGGTTTTGGAGATATTTTGAAGGAAACAAAATAGATGCGACTGAGCCACAATAACTGGCACTGAACATTGAAAGAAGGAAATACATAACATTAAATTTGGGCCACAATAGAAAACCCCTAGCAAAAGGAAACCTGAAGCACCATAAGTAGAAGCTGAACAACCAAAGAAACCCTCAAAAGAAGGAAAACTCAAGTGTTGATCATAGAACAAAAGGTCCAAGCTGTGAAGAAAACCCACCATGAACTTTTATTGTTTAACACTAAAGAATGAAGTTGAGCACCTTCTAAAATTATCTATAAATATAGGGTTTGATCCTAGTTTTAGTCATCTAGTTCTTAGCTTCTTTAGACATTCTCTATGTATTGAAAGTTGATTATACTAGGAGAGGCATGGGAGAGGAATGACAATTCCTACAACTTAGCTTTTATATCAACATGAGTAGCTGAACTCTCCTGTTTCGAGGTTGAATGTAGTTAAATCTAATTCTTCGTACTTCTACATATTTTATATTTATTATGTTCTTTTATTCAATAGTTTGTGGTTTTGGTTTTTGTTTAATGCATGGATGAACTGACAACTCATCTTATTTCACTTGTTTGGATTAAATGGAAAACTAGTCTCAAAGTATGGTTAATCAAATCATCTCATTCGTGCTAGAGGCTTCCACATGATCTAGAAGGTAGGATAGATATAGAGTCATGCACTTAAGACAAAAATTCATTCTACAAGGGTGGAGGAATCACATTGGGTTTGAAAGTTCTAATGTTGTAGGGCTGCAAGAATGCACCTAGATCTACCTTAGCGTACTCCCATTACATTGGATAAATAACAAACTAAAATAAAAAGACTAGTGGCAGTACAATAGAAGAAAAGGAGATAAAACCCATCCTCAACACACATTTATTATCATATTTTCGAAATCTTAAGCTTGAGCTCTATTTTATAGTCAACCTAACTTTTACAAACATTGTTCCACTCAATTCAGTAGTAAATATTGGATGATCTTAACAAATCCTTATGGTTACGACACTTGTTGATACTACTATGCACTAGTGCACTTGTCGGGGATTTGGCTAAGATAACCTGTATTTATAACTAGATTGTTGTATAAAACTACATATACTAATAGATTTATCTAACCACTTTTGTGATCCTTGTTTTGTATGCAATGAAATAAGAAAAATTAAGACCTATTATTTGATCCTGAAATAAAAAGGACAGCAAAAAGAAAGAATAGGAAAACCAGAAAAAAATAATTACTAACAGAACTGAAACAACCTCAACAAGAGGATACACCTAATTCAGAGCTTGATTCTCACACTAAATCAACATCTTTGGCAGACAAAAATCAACAGAGGAGGCTGTTGGGAGATTAGGCTCAACAACAAGCTCCTATTTTCCTTTCTCACAATCTCAAACATGCCAAAGGGATAAAGATGAAACCTACTATATTATCTTTAATAACCTTTAACCAATTTACATGTTTAGACTCTTATAACCATCTATCAACCTTTTATGAGCTTTGTGAAACTATGGGAATTTCAGAAGATGAGGAAGCAACCTACCTTAGGCTATTTCCATTTTCTTTGATAGGAAAGGTAAATAAATGACTGCAATCCTAGTCCAACCAAAGTCTAAGCAGCTGAGAGGATGTAGAAAGAAATTTTCTAACTATATTCTTTCCTCTAGCTAGATATTTGGGACCTAAGTCAGCTATTGCCACTTTCTCACAAGCAAGTGATAAGCCAGTATTTGAAGCATGGAAAAGATTTAAGTCCTTGTTGCGAAAATGTCCCAGGTAGCACAACTTAACATAATCCGCAGTGGGCTAAAACCACACTCAAAGATTTTGGTGGGTTTTGGAAGAGGATTTGTGATGACTAAAAGTGCTAAAGAGGTCATGGAAATCATTGAAGCTTTGACTGTAAGAGATTACCAAGCACATCATGACAGGAGTTAACCATAAAAAAAGGGAATTCTGGAACTGAACACATAATGTTATACTAGCCCAAAACAAGCCCATCTTACAATAAATGAAGGAACTAAAAATATAAATGACAAAGATTCATATTGGAGCATCTGCACAAAATTCATCTCAACAACCAATGAGCTATCATTTTTATGTAGGAAAGCATCCTAATGGTCATTACTTAGTTGTAGAACCATTCCAAAGGGAACCATAAATAATTAAAACTAGAATTTTGAATGGAAAAACCACCATAATCAAAACCAACAACCTATCCATCATGATAAACTGTAAAAAATGGAGGATGCTTTGACACAATTCATCCAAGTATTAACACCAAATGGTCGAGCAAAAGGAAGGTTAATTCTCAGAAATCACCAAGGCAAACGCAAAGAACAATGCAAAAGCATTACTACTAGACAAGGTACTAAAATAAGAAAGGCCATTGATGATAATCTGAGAGAAAAAGAAACAAATAATGAAGAGAGTGAAAAAGAATAAGAGGGTGAGGAAGAATTTAGTTGTGAGCTTAATGAGAAAGAAAAGATTGATAGTGAAGAAAAAGGAGAGATAAACATATATAAAGAGGAAAATGTAAATAAAAACAAAGAAAAAATAAAAAGAAGAAAAAATTGAGACACAAAAGAGAAGGGAGGAAAAGAAATAAGAGAAGTTTAATGAGATGAAAAATTTCCTGCCACAAGTATTCCTTATTCACGAGATTCTTCGATATGATTAAAAAATTAGAGATCAACATTCCTTTATTGAAGTTATGGAACAAATAACTACATAAGCCAAATTCATGAAGGATTTGTTAACCAAAAAGAAGAGAATCTTTGAGCAAGAAATTATGGAGGAGGTTAGTTGTAGTGCAATAATTCAAAAAACCCTACCTCATAAATCCAAGGATCCAGGCAATTTTACCTTATTTGTTGCTATTGGAAACCTAATAGAAGGTATGGCATTGTTGAACCTAGGAGAAAACATCAATTTAATGCCATTATCGATGTTAAAAATAATTGGAGAAGTAGAGATTCAACCAACATGAATCACCATGCATGTAGCTAACAAATTTGTTAAGCACCCCAATGGAATTATAGAAGATATACTAGTCAAACTAGAAAAATTCTATTTCCAATAGTTTTGTATTTATGTATATAGAGGAGGATGTTGAAGCACCTCTAATCTTAGGAGGTCCATTTCTGAAAACCGCAAAAGTCATCATAAATATGGATAATGGCAAACTGAAAGTAAGAGTGTAGGGCGAAGAGGTGAATTTCAATGTTTTTGAAGCCTTGAAGTATCACACTAAAAAAAGGATTGCTTCAAAATGGACATATTGGATGAAGTGTGTTGGAATGAATGGAAGAAGTTCTCAACTATGGAACCCTTGTGAAAGGTTGTGATGAATCTCATTTAAAATTTCAATAAAGAAGAAGAAAAAGAAATCAAAATGGGTCTACCAAATATAGACAAAACTAAAGAAACTTCTTCAGACTCAACCCCAAACGTGGAGTTAAGCCTCAAACAAAAATCATAATTGTAGAATCAAGCAATAAGGAAGGTACATTTTTCACTTCCTTTGTGGACCAGATATTAGAAAGGTTAGATGGACAAGCTCACCGCTACTTTTTGGTTAATTACTAAAGATACAATCAAATTGTAGCTGATCCAAAAGACAAGGAGAAGATTGCCTTAACTTTTCCATTTGGAGTATTTGCCTATAGAAAAATACCATTTGGATTGTGCAATGCTCAAGCCACCTTTCAAAGAGACGTGTAGAGACAAACATGGTTCTGAATTGGAAAAAGTGCTACTTCATGGTGAAGGAAGGCATAGTCCTTGGACAAAAATTTCAAAGAAGGTAATTATGGTAGATCCAACTAAAGTTGAAGTCATTTCTAAACTACCTCTACCTACCATTGTTAAAAGGGATTAAGAGTTTTCTTAACCATTATGGTTTTTACAAAAGATTCATAACAAATTTCTCAAGGATTGCTAAACCTATAAGCAATAAACTTCTTAAAGAATCAAAATTCAACTTTGGTGATGAGTACTCGAAGGCCTTTCAACTGCTGAAGAAACAACTATACTCAACACCTATAATTACTACACCAAATTGATGCTACAATTTTGAAATGATGTATGATGCAAGTGATTATGCAATAGGTACAGTGCTGGGCTAGAGAAAAGATAAGAAATTTCATGTCATACACTATGCTAGAAAGCTGTTGAATGAAGCTGAAACCAATTTTGCAACAATAGAAAAAAGCTTCTAGCTGTAGTGTATATGGAATGGAAAAATTTATAGCCTACTTGATAATATTGTCTATCACTATTTTCATTAATCATGTAGTTGTAAAGTATTTTTTCACTAAGGCAGATTTTAAACCAAGACTGATTAGATGAATCTTATTTTGAGAATTAGATTTGATGATCAAAGACAAAAATAGGAAGTTAAAATGTTACCAGAAAGGAAACAAAGATCAATGATGAGTATCGTGATGAAAAGTTGTTCGTGATAAAGGAAAGACCTTGGTTTGTTGATATAACAAATTTCAAGGCAACTAGTGTGATTCCAAAAGAATACACTTGGCAATAAAGGAAGAAGTTGTTTAAAGATGCATCTTAATTCGTTTACGATTATCCTGATTTATTCAAGATTGGTGTAGATGGCCTACTCAGAAGATGCATATTTAGTGAAGAAATCAAAGCATATTATGGCATTACCTTGATTCACCATATAAAGACCATTACAATGAAGAAAGAACTGTTGCAAAGGTGCTGCAATCGGGTTTTTAATGGCCCTTTGTCTTTGAATATGCTTATGAACATTGTAAAAGATGTGATAAGTGTAAAATGAGTGGGGTGATTTCAAAGAGACATAAATTACCTCTCTAGAGTATCACTGAGATAAAAATATTTAATTTTTCGAATATTGACTTCATTGGACCACTACCACCTTCTCATTCAAATGAATACATCCTAGTGGTATGGATTATGTGTCCAAATGGGTAGTAGCAACTACAGTATAAAGAACTAACTCAAAAACATTGATCAAAATTCTCCAAAGAAACATATTCTGCAGATTTTAATCACCTAGAGTGTTATTAGTGAGGATAACACTCATTTCTACAATGGGTAAATCAAGATGGTGCTTGAACACTATCATGTCAAACACAGGGTGACCATAACTTATCACCATAAAAAAATTATCAGCTCTAGAAAAGACTAGTCATTAAAGCTACATGAAAGACTTTGGGCATACATGACAACTTTAAGAACATCAATTGGCATGACTCATTTCCAATTAGTATAGCCTCCTCCTCAAGCTAGGTTGGGCCAAAGCGCAAAGATGAGTCTATGTATGGATAATATGTACATAAGCAATGGGGAAAGGGAGGAAGTGTCTCGACTTGGATGATGTTGTTGTCGAATGTGTAAGTAAAATAAGGTATTTCTGGGCCAATGAAGGGGGGTGGGGGTTTGAATTAGTTGTTTTTCCAAACTTGTATTCTTTTTGAAGGCTAACAAAACTTTGATCAAAATTCAATTAGTTCTGGAACTTACATTTTAAGTAGTTGAAATATCAAAACAACAAATTAAAATCCTAATACAAAATTATATACTAAATCCACTAAAAATATATAGATAACATATTTGATTTATATGATTATCAATATCACTTAAACTAATTTCAAATATACAGAGTTACCAACATGATATGTAATTACACACTGATTGATATTAAAGATAAATTAATTTTGATTGCTTGAGACAAATAACAGGTTCAAAAGCAGGATTAACTAATTGAAATGTTGATAGAGAGTGTATAAAAGTATCAATTAACAGTAGTCAAAACTGATCAAATAACTAGTCAAGATCAATTCCAATTAATAGTAGGACTATTGTTTTACCACTTTATAATGGAAACACGTCAATTGGTTAGAGCTTTTTTATTAGTTGTTAGTTAAGGGTTTGATTCCTAATGTGTGCATTTGGAGTGTATATTTAAATATCATTGGTTTGGAACTTAGAGGTGATGAGTTCGAACATTGGCTAGCGAAAAAAGACATAAATATTGGCTTATTTTCAGTATTTTCTTGGTTCACTTAGGAAGATGAAAAGTTGAAGGCAGAATTAAATTACTATTTAATTAGAAATTAAGTGGGATTAAGTGAGTGGAAATTTAGTGGGATTAAGTGAGTACAAAAGATAACGTAATAACCCTTCTTCTTATTTTTTTGTGTGATGTATGGATGATTGTGTTCTTGCAACATGGAATGGTAAGAGAAGCAAAAAGGTTATATTTTTTTTCTTATGCATGGAAAATTCATTGTTAATGGCGGGTTAATATGTTGAGTTTTATGGATGCACCATTGGGTGGCATTGGGATAATTGATCGTCATCTTGTTTTTGAGTGATTTGTTTATGGTTAGAGTAATGGGTGTATATGGTTTTCCTTGGAATGTTAATTATTGTTAGAAGATGAGTATGATTGGGCAACAAGTTTATGGATGAACGTATGGCAGAAAGATGGATTAATGTGGGTGAAGTGTTTCCTTGGGCTAGGGGTGTATATTTTCTTTTTATTGTTGTTTCATGATAAATTTTGAGAGGCATTGATAAAGGGGGGAAATTTTGGAATGTTAAGTCCCACTTGGAAGGTGAGTAGAAATCTTATACTTGTTGTGCATGTTGGTGGTGTGAGACTTTTAAGGTTGGTGTAATTTGTATGAAGAATATTTTAATTATGGTTATGAAATATTCTTGGTGGTGGGATGATATTTTGTTTGGATAGCCAAGGTTGGTGTGGGGCCAATTGATGTATTGTTTTACTTGTGAAGAGGTAAGTGATTTCATTATAGTCCATGTTCATGTGCAAAGAAGGTTCACTACAAAAAAACTAAGTAAATAGTGGAGTGTTTTTTTTAGTGGAGGTTTTCTACCTCCACTAATTAAACTATGAAAGTTTTAAAAACCTTCTCAATTAGACTCGCCATAAGCAATTAGCAGAAGTTTTTTAAAACTCTCTAGTACCCATAATATACCGTGGAGGTTATATTAAGGAGGTTTTAAACCTCTGTTACATGTACAACGTAGAAAATGAGTTTTTATTAAATTTTTAAACCTACAAGAATTGTAGAGATTTTTGTGAGATACATTAAATCTATGTGATCATTATCAAACTAAAGTAGTGGTTGACTATTCAAAAAAAAAAATATATATAAATATAAAAATATATATATATATGCAAGAGAGTTTTTTTCTCTCACAAATATAAGTAATATTGTATTTAATACTAAAAATAAATACAAAAAAATAAACTAAGGGTTGCTAGCGGCAAACGATTCTCGTCCTCCCATTGGAGTATTTGGAACACTTGAAACATCATTTGGCTAAAAAAACAAAAATAAAAAGTAATTAGTATATAGAATTAAAATCACAAATATACAAGTGAGTAAGAAAATGTAACAGAAAAAATTTGGATATAATAATTTGCTACCAAAAATTTGGATCAAGAGTAAATAACACAAAAAATTTAGATATACCTTTTTCAAGATAGTAAATAACATGTTGTTTGACCAAAGAACTAAATCTATATCCTTAACTCAAATAATTTATACTAAAGAAGTTTACAAATATAATCATCTTTTGATCATTTATACTTACTGTTTCTAAATTGAAAAAACCAACCAATTCTTCAAGGATGCCTCATTCCTTCATTATCATGTAAGCCTTAAATGATGATTCTAGATTGTTATACTTTGCTTGCCATTGCTTAGAGGAGGGACATGAAATTGAACTAGATGAAGAAGAGATAAAATTTGATGAATGAAGTCTAGAAATCTTGAATATGTTACTAGGAACAACTCCCAAACCCATGCCTCGCACTCTACCAAAGTGCTCTGGCCCCAACACTATACTAAGTGCATCATGAGGAGATACTTTAGATTCATCAATAGTGCTTTAAGTCAAACCCAATTTAATTTGTTCCTAGAACATGTAATAATTATAACATCAATTATAAAAATTTAAATACTAAAATCATAACACTTGAAAACAATATTTCTTAAATAATAAAAACTTACAACTATAGTTTAAGTTGCATCATTTAGAAATGATCCATCTTTCCTTTTATATGTTTCAATATATAATTTTCCATGACTTGGCAGCTTTCCAATTTTCAATACCTAAAAGTAGAAAAGGTCAATTAGTATAACATTAGGCTTTTATAAACAATATATACAATTATTTAGTGACATTTGTTGACAAAAGAAGAAGATTGATTAAAAGATTTTGATGATGATAAAAATGCTGAAGAAAACACTTGAAGATATTGAAGAAAATAAATTTTATGTTTAAAGATTCTTATTGTAACAGACTTAACTTTTTCTAGTTAGGTGTAAGATTGTTTGAATAACATCGGGCTCACAACTCCTCTGAGAAAAACTTAGTTTTCGCAAAAATCAGTATGGTAATTGATTACCAACTTATAATAATCGATTACCAACTCAAAAATTCTATTTTTCAAAAATCCACTTAGAATAATCGATTACCACGAGTAGTAATCGATTATCACTGGCAGTTATAACTCGGCTCTTGAAAAACCGCTCGAAATAATTGATTACCATTTCTGGGTAATCGATTACTACTTGTAGTTATAAAATTATTTGTTCAAATATGTACAGGTGCTAATCGATTGCCATTTTGGGTAATCGATTATCACTGCAAAACTTTGTTTTGAAAATCACTGGAATAATTGTAACATCCCTAAGGAATATTACTTAATTAAATAAATAAATCTAGAAAGTGAAAATAAAACGTCGCAATTTTATTATTCCCAAACACGGGAAAATTTTAAATGTTTTAACAACGTGCCAAAATTTATAAAATAGAATTAGTAAAAGCATTACAATTTCCAAAATCCATTAACATAAATGTGCTATATCAGTAGCGAATTTCTACTGGTTTGAGCACCCAACACAGCTTGGTTTACGTACTAAAGATATTCCAGCATCTAGAAATATACTTCTCAAATCATGAACACTTCCTTTGTAATGTACAACCCTCATATGGTTCAATTTTCTATTATGCATAATTATCAAGTCCCTTAACCAAGGCCTATGCTTGTTACCAATTACTTCCACATTTTGTAGGCCTCTAACCCACTACCTTACAATTACACAGTTTATTACTCCTGCTCCTCAAAGATACTAACACATTTCCATCAATTACCTTTCCAATTAATTTGCACAATTCTTATGAATTCCTTAACCCAATTTAATACCTCCTCCATCCTTCAACCATCCTCAATTATCTTAACAAGACTCAAGATCGTATAAATCACTAATCGAATATAGATACTCCCTCCTTCCACCATTAACAGGTCAATAATTCTCACTAGAGGTCATTACTCATTTGACTTCAATTCATCTTAAGTACAACCTTACTTCCAATACATAGTCTACATTTCACTACACCCCCTGTTCCTCTATTATTAGCATCTCTGCATGCCAGATTAGTTCACAACTCAATTCACTGTCAGTTTCTTTCTAAGCTGATTACCCAATTTTCCAAAAACCACATTGTTACGTCGCTATCGCTTGGCGGCCAAGGAGATATCGTCAGGCGGCATATCAGACTATGGGTGAAAACCCAGATTTCCTGCACTCGTAAATCCCTTTTCAACTCTCACAGCTTTTGTTATCTCAGGCACTATAATCTCGCATTGTTGCAATTCAATGTTTTCCATAATTTTACGCCAATTGGTATCATGTGCTTACCATCCCGATTTAGGTCAACTACTAAATCAAACCATTTAAATAAAATCACCAATTCTACTAGGAACTCCTCATGTTCACATCTGCATTTATGATCACAAGCACACAATATTAAGCATATCATAACTTAATACAATCACACAGAGAAAAATACTAAATGGAACATTAACGTATGATGGAATTCACGAAATCATAGCAAAACAGCAACAAACATCATGCATCGCATGGTGGATTTCAACCCACCGCCAAGCAACTCGGGACAGAACCCATAAACTGGGTTAAAACTAATGTGCCGCCTGGTGGCACCTTCATGCCCGCCAGGCAATTTCTGGGCGAGAACCTAAAATTTGCGAAAATAGTTTAATTAAGCACTGGGATTCATGCAATTCAATTTATACCATTCATTGCACATCACTCGTAAATCAAACAAGTATAAATAACTGCCCTTACTTGGAATTCGCGCTCCAATTGGTCCTCTAACCCTTTTCCTTATGATGTCCAAGAGTTTCCCTTTTCTTCTTCACACAAAACTCAACTCTACCTCTCCCAAAACGCCAATGACTCCTCTGTAACCCTCTCTTACTAGTACTCTCAACTACAGTCCCGTTTTCCCTCACTCTCACCAATTTCACTAACTCTTAAGGGTTAAGTATGTTTTTAGTCCCTGAACTTTGGTAAAAAATTGGAATTCGTCCCTGGTCGAAACTTTGATAAATTTTGGTCCCTAAACTTTAAAAATGAATGAATATGGTCCTTTTTAACCCAATTACGTTGACTTTTTTCAACATGTGGAATGTGTTTCATGTTAATATTGGAGTTGTTTACGTCGTTTGACACATTCTCGGCTGAATATTTACTGAGAAATGTGTTTGAAACCTAAAAAATTGGTAACAAAATTGGGTTAAAAGGACTATAATCATTCATTTTTAAAGTTTAGGGACCAAAATTTATCAAAGTTTCGACCAAGGACGAATTCCAATTTTGGGTCAAAGTTCAAGGACTAAAAACATACTTAACCCAACTCTTAATTACTCCTTAATGACTGTTAATGGTCCAAAAACGAAAATTAATATTAATCCTATGGTTAATTGTTATTCAAAGTCAATTATGGCTATTCTCTACCTTTCTTGGCAGCCACTTTTGCAGCTAGGGTTTTCCTCTACCTTTTCACATTCACACCAAAATAAAATTAGGCAAAAAGAAAGTTTTAGTTTCGTTCCTACCAAGGTTTGAACACATAACCATTCAAACAAAAGGCAAGTGTTCAACCAATTCAAGCAATCATGTTTAATGAAAATTCCTATAATTTTAGGATTTCATTAGCACTACTCACATTCAAATATATCAATAAAATAATGCATATTTTAAAATATCATTCAATTGGCATACATAGGACTTGAACCCAAGTCCTTTCACGCAATTAAGCATTCTTAACCACTTAAGCTAATAATTTTCCACGTTATAGCACTCTGCATTAAATGCCTTAAAGGAACTTATTACCCGCATTTATTAAATAATTATTTAATTAATTATTTTAATTTATCAGGTCTTGCAATAATCGATTATCTTAAGTGGTAATCAATTACCCTTGGCAATTTCAGTTAAACTCTTCATTTCTAACTTAGCTTTCGAAAATCTCATCAAATAGACTCAGTTTCCAAACTTCAAACAACCTTTTTAAGATTTAGAGTTCTCATGTTGTGACTGTAAAGTGTTGCTTAGTGAGATTCTTAAAAATAGCTTTGAAAAGCCTAGTGTGAGTGAGCGATAACTTTTTCTAAGTAAGTTCTTAGAAGATTGAGTTTTGTGTTGTTGCTAGGAAAGCTGGTCATCCTCTATGTGACTTAGGGGGAGTTTTTGTTCATCTCTTGTGGTTGTTCAAGAGAAGTGTTTTCCAATCCTTACTCTTTTATAATATGTTTGTTATCTAATTATTATAGTGATTGAGTTAATCTCTTTGTTTAAGAGATTAACAATTAGACGTAGGATCTTTTGATCTGAACTAGTATAAATATCAGTGTGCATCTTCTTTCCTTAACTCTTTATTTATCTGCACTTGCATTTAAAGTAACTGTGATTTTAAGTTAACTAGAAAAATTTTGAGAAACTTTTTTAAACCTATTAAGTTTTATAAAAATCCAATTCACCCCCTCTTGGTTTTTTACCTTTGCTTAGTCATTTTGTTGCTTGATACCAACAATTGGTATCAGAGCTTGCTTTGATAATTATTCAAATTTTTCAAAAATGGTAGGGTCAAACCAAACTTTTGCTGAAGGTGCGTCTATCAATAGACCTCCACTTTTCACTGATGATAAGGGTATTTGGGAATCAGTTGATAGGGGTATTTGGGATGCTGTTTTGAATGGACCATTTGTTCCTCTTAACATTGATAATGAAGAGCAGGAACCAAAGACTTTTGCTCAATGGACTGCTGATGAAAATAGGCGAGCTCAATATGATGTTAAAGCTAGAAACATCATATCATCTGCTCTAACTCTTGATGAGTTCTACAGAATTTCTGTTTGCACCAGTGCACGCGAGATGTGGGAAATCCTTCGAGTGACTCATGAAGGAACTGATGAAGTCAAACGGGCTAGAAAGAACTCCTTGATTCAACAATATGAAATATTTCGCATGCAGTAGAGAGAAACCATCTATTAGTGGTTTAGGTAAAACCTTTGATACTGATGAAGTTAACATAAAAATTCTTAAATCCTTGAATAGGTCTTGGCAGCCAAAGGTGATGGCCATCACGGAGTCACAGAATCTTGAAAGAATGACCATGGCGACTCTCTTTGGAAAACTGATAGAGCACGAGCTTGAACTAGGAAGATTGAATGATGAAGAAGATCAAGGAAAAAAAGAAGAATATTGCATTCAAAATTGAAGTTGTCAAAGGCAAGAAGCAAAAAGAGGAAGAAGATTCTGATGATGATGAGAATCTTAGTCTCATGATAAAGAAGTTCACAAAGTTCATGAAGGCCAAAGGCAGAAATCAATTCAAGAGCAATAAGAAGGAGAATCAAGGAACCTCCTTAAATTTTAAATGCTATGGATATGGAGAAACTGGTCATGTAAAAGCAGACTGCCCAAATTCAAAAAGGAGTGATGAAAAGAAAAGCAAAAAATATTATAAGAAAAAGGCATATATAGCGTGGGATGATAATGTCTCAAGTTCATCCAGCTGTGGTGAATCTGATGAGGAAGAAGAAAAATATTGCTTAATGGCCAATAATGATCACTCTGACAGTTAGGTAAGCTCCTCTGACAATGAAAATGATTATGATTCTCTTTATGATGCCTTTCAAAAATTTCTTACTAAATCTAGTAAACTAGATATTGCTTACAAAAAATTAAAAGGTGATTTTAAAGAATTACAGAGCAATCTTGAAAAATCTCTTGAAGAAGAAAATGTTTTCAAAAATAAAATCTTAATTTTGGAAAATAGAGAAATTGAGACAGTTGAATGTGCATCTTGCAAAAGCTATATGTTTGATTTAATGATTTTAGAAAATCAACTTAAAGATGCTTTAGAAAATAAATCTTTTGAAAAACATGTTTTTGAGAAAAAGAATTTAAGTAGAAACAAATATCTTCCTAAAAATAAAATTAAAAGAACTCGCAGATTGTGGGTAGAAAAAGGAACTACTTACTCTAAAAATACTTGTATAGCTACTTGTTTTTATTTCATGAAAAAGGGACATACATAAAATAAATGAAATATTAAACATTATGATGTTTCGAATGGGAAGTATACTAGGATGCCTATTGTTAGATAATTAGCATGTTTCTCTAACCCTAAGGACCCAATAAAGTTAATGGGGACCTAAAGAAATTATTTTTTCTTATTTTGTAGTTAACTTCCAAATCCAGAAAATTAATGTGGTACCTTGACAGTGGATGCTCAAGACACATGATTGGTGATAAGAGTAATATCAAGAATCTCAAAAGAAAGGATCAAGGATTTGTTACATATGGAGATAACAACAAAGGGAAAATAATTGGAACTGGACATATTGTTGGAGGGGATACCTTGGAGATCAAGGATGTGCTACTTGTAGAAGGACTGAAGCACAATCTTCTCAATATCAATCAACTATGCGATAAAGGTCTCAAAGTTATCTTCGTAAGTGACTACTACACTATCCACCAAAAGAATTCTAAGGAAATTGCTCTGAAAGGTATGAGACATAACAATATCTATTTAATTGATCTTGATCATGCATCATCTAGTAATATAACATGTCTCATTGCAAAAGAAGAAAATCCTTGGTTATGGCATAAACGGGCATTGACCACTTGAATAAATTGATAGTAATATAACATGTCTCATATTCACATGGAACACTTGAATAAATTGATTTCTAAGGATTTAGTAATTGGTTTACCAAAAATAAAATTTGAAAAAGATAAATTATGTGCTTCTTGTCAAAAAGGAAAACAAGTAAGATCATCCTTTAATTCAAAAAAATAGTATATCTACTTCAAAGCCTTTAGAATTAAGAGTTATGGAGGAAATTATTATGCCCTTGTTATTGTTGATGATTACTCTAGGTTTACTTGGACATTCTTTCTTACTTTAAAAACTGAAGCTTTTAAAGCATTTAAAAAATTTGTAAAATTAGTTCAAAATGAAAAAGATTTGAAAATCAAAATTATAAGAAGTGATCATGGTGGGGAATTTCAAAATGAGTCATTTGAAAATTTTTGTGATGAAAACGGAATTTTGCATAATTTCTCAGCACCTAGAACACCTCAACAGAATGGAGTTGTAGAGAGGAAAAATAGTTCCTTAGAGGAACTGGCTAGAACAATGCTAAATGAATATAATGTTGCTAAGTATTTCTGGGCTGATGTTGCGAGTACTACATGTTATGTTTTAAATAGAATGCTTATTAAGCCTATTTTAAAAATTACTCCTTATGAATTATTTAAAGGTAGAAAGCCAAATGTTGCTCATCTTAAAATTTTTGGATGCACATGTTTTGTTTTAAATAATGGAAAAAAATTTAGGAAAATTTGATTCTAAAGCTGATGAGGCAATATTTCTAGGATATTCTCTCACGAGTAAAGCATATAGCGTTTTTAATCGAAGAACTTTGAATGTTGAAGAATCCATGCATGTTTTCTTTGATGAAGTTGTAGACCTCGAGGAGCACCCTCTTGAGTCAAATAAGAAAATTACAGGTGATGAAGAATATATTTAAGAGGCTCTTGATGAAATGTATTTAAATGAGAATCCTCCTCCTTAACCTGAAGATCATGAAAAATGCTGGAAGTCACCAAAAGGGCTATCTCTAGACAACATCATTAGTGATATTTCAAAAGGAGTAATCACTAGAAATATGAATAATTTGTGTATGAATGTAGCTTTTGTTTCACATATTGAACAAAAGAATGTTCAAGAAGCTTTTCAAGATGATCAATGGTGCATTGCAATGCAAGACGAGCTCAATCAATTTGAAATAAATGAAGTATGAGAGCTGATTCCAAGAAATGAATCACTTCAAGTGATTGGGACAAAATGGGTGTTCAGAAATAAACTAGATGAAGATGGAAATATTACTAAGAATAAGACTAGGCTTGTGGCAAAGGGATACAGACAAGAAGAAGGTATAGACTATGATGAAACCTATGCCCCTGTTGAAAGGTTAGAAGCTATACGCTTACATCTTGCTTATGCTTCTATTAAGAAATTTAAATTATATCAAATGAATGTCAAAAGTGCTTTTCTAAATGGTTTTATGAAAGAAGATGTGTACGTTGAACAACCTCCTAGTTTTGAGGATTATAAATTTCCAAATCAAATTTATAAATTAAAAAAGGCCTTTTATGGTCTAAAGCAAGCACCTAGATCCTAGTATGAACGTTTAAGAACATTTTTGCTCGAAAATGATTTTGAAAGAGGTAAGATAGACTCAACTCTATTTATTAAAAGGGTAGGTGAACACATTTTATTGGTTCAAGTTTATGTTGATGATATAATTTTTGAATCAACTAATAAATCTCTATGTGAAGGTTTTGCAAGTATAATGCAGGGTGAGTTTGAAATGTCAATGATGAGAGAATTAACCTTCTTCCTTAGGTTGCAAATTAAGAAAATGGAAGAAGGGACATTCATATCTCAATCTAAATACTATAAGGAAGTACTTAAAATATTTGAAATGGATACTACTAAAGCAGCAAGTACTCCTATGCAACTTCCTGCTATTTGGATAAAGACGAATCATGTATTGAGGTAAATCAAACTATGTTTAGAGGTATGGCAGAGTCTCTATTATATCTTACTGCAAGTAAACCTAATATTATGCAATTTGTATGTGTTTGTGCTAGATTTCAAGCCAGTCCTAAGGAATCACATCTTATAGTTGTAAAAAGAATTTTAAAATATCTTAAAGGAACTATATCTTTTGGACTTTGTTATCCCTCTGGGGCCTCACTTAGTTTAATAGGTTACTCTGATGCTGATTATGGTGGTTGTAAAATAGATAGAAAAAGTACTAGTTGTACTTGTCACCTCTTAGGAAGCTCATTAGTTTCCTGGCACTCCAAGAAATAAGCTTATGTAGGTTTGTCAACTACAGAGGCAGAATACATAGCTGTTAGAAATTGTTGTGCTCAATTTCTCTGGATGAAACAACAATTAGAAGATTATAATATCTTCCTAAATCATATACCTCTGAAATGTGATAATACCAGTGCTATTAATTTAACCAAAAATCCCATCATGCACTCTAGGACAAAACACATTGAAATTAGACATCATTGTTTAAGGGATCACATAAGTAAGGGCAACTGTGAGATAGAATATGTAGATACAAAGCATCAATTAGCTGATATTTTTACCAAAACTTTAGCCAAAGATAGATTTTATGAACTTAAGAGAGATCTGGGAACTTTAGCAGTATTTTAAAAATGCACCTAATTGAACAAAATGCACAAATTCGCATTTTATAAAAATTTTTAAAAATAACATCAATAATCGATTACCATGTTAAGTAATCGATTACCAGGTCATATTCCTATTTTTGGGTTCTTAAATTATGAGCAAATAATCGATTACCACTTACGGTAATCTATTACCCAACTTCTCTAGACATTTTATTTTCCAGATTATGAGCAAATAATCGATTACCACTTACGGTAATTGATTACCCAACTTTTCTGGACATTGTATTTTTTCAGATTATGAGCAAATAATTGATTATCACTTACGATAATTGATTACCCACCTTCGTTGCCACTTTTCGGTATTTGAAATATGAGCAAATAATCGATTATCACGTTTAGTAATCGATTATCCTTCGTCGTTGAGCTTTAAAATTTCCTCAATTAGCCGTTGTAACGAATAGATTCTCCATCAAATCACCAAATCAAACCGTTTTTCTTCTCTCTGTTATAAAATCTTTCTTCCAAAACCAACTATTCACTCACAAACATCCAAAATCATTTTCCCCTCTTTCAAATCCTAAAACACATGTCCTTCATTTTCTACGAATCAATGGCAGAACGTTGCAGGAAGATTCCCACTCGTCGACGCAGTGCTCAACCTTCATCCTTTGCTACTCTTCCTCCAAGAGATGCCTCCATTGATGGTTGGATCTCTGATGAAAATAGACGCCTTGAGTTTCTCACTCTTTTCAAAGAAAAACCACTGCAAACGCCCAAGTTTATCAACAATGGCTGGTTCCGAAACCAAGAATTCTCTTATCCTGATATCTTTGAGGAACAAGGAATTCAATTCTTCACAGAAATGCAAGGTGTTTACTATCCTGATCTTTTTCGTGTTTTCCATTATAACCTCAAATTTAGGGGAAACATTGGCTATACAAAAGTCAAGGGAGTAGAGATCATTCTTGATGATGATATTTGGACCAACATAGCAAGACCTCCCTCTGCTAAACGCACATCTATCTTGTCTACTCACATCGACGGCTTCAACAAAATTCTCACATACCAGTCTCTCTTAAGGCAACCTGATCTGTAAATCAGCAAAAAGTTGTTCGTTGGCCCTCTCACAATTGAGGCAAGACTACTTCAATATCTCATTGTATGGATTTTGTGCCCACGTGGGACCAATCACGCTTAATGTAGTAAAGTCTATCTACTGATCATCTACTGTTTAACAAATCATATTATGATTGATTAGTCAATGCTGTTTATGGAAACCATGCTCAAGGCAAGGAAGCTTACTCAATATCCTCTTCCATACTATCTTCTCATATCTCACATATGTGAGTATAAACAGGTTCCAACCGACAGGGAACTCTGTCAAAGAACATCTCTTTGTAATGAAATCTTTGACTCTTCCCTCAAGTAAATGAAGATTATGCAATTTGGAGGTGGGTATATTCATGAAGATGATGTTCCTAACTATGAAGATGATGAAGGAACTCTCTCACCAGATCTTGTCCCTCGTCCATCCAATGTTGGTTCTTCAAGCAATGCTGCAACAAGATCCTCCACCTCCTTAGAAGACCATATTCTTGGTCTGAATCAAAGACTTGAATACTTTTTCCTTCTATCAACATCTCGCCATGAAGAGGTTCTTAGGTCCATTGGAGAAGTTAATCTAGGGAGGAGTTTCGTTAATCTAGGGAGGAGAATAATGTGTACAATATAGTATGGAATTGAAAATTTTTATATATTGTAATAATGTGTACAATTCCATAAGTAAAAATGTTTACAACTAATTAAAAAGTATTATGTTCTCCAAAAAAGAAAAAGTACAATTTATCTTGCACTTTCATTCCTCTTCATCTTCATATACCATTTGGGTTTTTTCATCATTCTTCATCCTCTTTATTTTCACCAACATCCTGAAACAAAAAAAAAAAGTTTAATTTATCTCTTATCCAAATCCAAACTAATAAAACAAAAACAGTGCAAGTCTTAACTAATAAAACATTTGATCAATATGTAAATAGAGCCTAGGTTGCATTTTGTATATATCAATTCAACAGAAGTTATTAGGATCAGGCAACTATATTTACAAATGTAACACCTGTTTAAATTCATTGAATAAAATTTCTAGACTAAAAACTGTATTACAATCATAAAGCTTGAAATATGAATTTTTGTCATGCTTAAAGAACAACCCTAATACTCCTACATACCATCTTAAAGCACTTGCATAGCATTCAACATCTTAAATAGATGATGTAAGATCCAATGCATATATAGTCTATAAAATTGGACCAAAATGGCTAGTTTGATTGAATTGACTGTGCACTACTGGACAACTCAATCAATGCTAAATAACATTAAAAGCCAGCCCATAACATGCTAAACTCCAAGTGAACACCAATCAGTGGCAGAATTCAGCAGCATTATTATAAAGTAATTCAATATATACATGTGTAAACACCAATCACTGGCAGAATTCAACAGCACTAGCATTTGATCAATTTGTGTTTAACTATATTTGTACTTGATAATCATTTGAATTAGGATTATATGTTGATGCAGATGAATGAGGTCCTACTGCACTACTTTCTTTGCCCAAAATACATGTCATCAATTCATTTATATCATCATCATCATCATCTAATTCTGGATTTTGTTGCTTGAGCATGAATTTCATCATTGCCTTCATACCATTCATTTCTTCTTGCATGCTACTCATTTTAGCTTCACATTCTTTTTTTATAGAAGCAATGTTTTCATTTCTTTTGAACATGGTAGGTTTCATAGTCCTTCCATAGCAACGCACTCGACCAGGCTTTTCTTTTCCAAGCAAAAATTCAAAATTTTCTTCCAATGACTCATTTGAATTTTCAATGGAAGTTTGAAATGTAGCCTAATAGAAAAACACAATGAAGACTAATCAATTTTAAATTTTATACATATTTAATATTTAATTAAGTAAAAACTTACAATAACATTTTGTGTTTCTTCATCCACTACTTTTCCTTTATGACCTTGACGAGTTTTGATGAACATTTCAGCACAAGTCACTTCTTCTCCTTCATTCTTATTTGCAAGCTGCATTAATAAATATTATTAAAATACATTTTCACATTAGATATGGAAAAGCAAGAAATAGTAAAGCATTGAAATAGTAATACCAATTGAGCACGAATTCTGGCAAAGTTTATTGGTCCCACTCGATGCATATACTTTTGCTTAGCTCTATTAGCAACATTCTTTTCACTAATGCTTTGCATTATATATTAGAGAGAAAAATATTAAGTTAGATAGAAAGTTTGAATTTCTAATAGTAACAGTTGCAATAACTTACTTGAACAGTGGAATTTTTCCAATATGTCAACAACTACTTGAAATGATCTTTAGAAATATTAGATGGACAATGTTTTAGTTGCTCCTTCAAGGAAGAGTACTTTAGAAAATGATTTCTCTTGATAGCGCACTTGTAGCGCCTCCAAGCATCATTTAAGCGAGAAAATATTGTTTTTTCTCCTTTAGGGGAGATGATGAATTTCTCCTACAAAAATGATCGCATTACATTTATTTAATGAAATATTTCCATACCAAAACATATTTAATTGAGAGAAAGTCAAAATTGAACTAGACATACCAAAACATATTTCCATATGTGATCCTTGTTATCTTTGAGCACTGCCTTGAAGCTTGTATAAATCAAAGGGCAAAGGTTAGAATTCCTTGCTATTGTGCCAAGAAAATAACTCAAGTTTGACACAACTTTGTCAGTTGGTCCAATAGGCTCTCCATCATCATCCAATATAATCTTTTGACGGTCTTCAATGCCTCTTGCATGTATTTGTAAGCACTAAGTTGGTCCTCTTGTTTTTTTCTTAGACATAACTATTTCTAAGTTGAAATTGTATAAGATAACTTTACAAATATGACATAAAGAAATTGACAAGTACTCATTTTATAGTTTAATGAAACTGAAATATTTACCTTCTTGTAGGGAATTTAAATCAACACTTGTTTCGTCTTCGTTTTCATGCTCTTCTTCAAGATTTTCTTCAAGATTTTCTTCAAGATTTTCTTCAATATCTTTCTCTTCAACACTTTCACTTTCACTTTCTAACTTTATTCCTTCACCAACTTGTCTATTTTCTTTGAGAAATTCATCAATCAACATTGACCAGCATAATGAGGTCCTTTGTGACTTATTTTTTGCTAGTACCTTGTTCTTCCATCATTGGTTCATCATCTTCCATCGTTACCCTTTTGTTGGATTTCTTCTTTGTCCTAGAGTTTTCATCTTCCAATGTCATCATTTTTTAAGGTTGTCGTTCTTCATTTGGCTTATTAATTTGAGCTCTAACATTTTTCATTGGCACCAACATTGCTCTAGAATTTCCCTCGGTTTCCTTTTGTCTTGGGTGTTGTTTGGAACTTGACTTGCTAACTCCAGCCATTGTGTTTGGAATTTTGAGATTGTGCTCTTCCTATTGCCTGTAGTTGTTGATTGGTGCAAGGCGTTTCATTTACAGCAGCTACTCCCTTCATAAACCACCTATTTGAATCTTACATTAGTATATGCTATTTTTCTTTAGTCATGGATGTGTCCAATGTCAAGTTCTTTTGGGTAGGAAGCTTAGGATTAGCCTTCCTTGCAGTATATTTGTCCTTTTTTGTTAATTCAAACTCTTGGGAATTCAAATTGGGTTGGCTACATACTTCAAAATCAGTCAAATCAAATTGTCCTTTTGGTGCAATCTTAGGTCCATTAGTGACCCCTCCAATGCTTATTATCCTTTCACGCTTTATCTTTACTTTCTTTCACAGTTCTTTGCTTGATTTCATTTCAGGCACCTCAAAATTTCGAACAGTCATTTTTAACTTAGTTCCAACTTCCATTGGCTGAAAAAAAGAAAAACATAGAAGAAAGGGATTCAGAAATAATGGGTGTTGCAAACATGTTAATAAATTCATAAGATTCCATGTATCATGCATCCTTACATGCTAGCTAGGATTTTCTTTCCCTATATGGAAGAGTATGTTCATGTAAGGCAAGGGAGGAAACCCTCTTATAAATTGAAAACAATTGAAAGAGTGAGCTAAAATAGCTCATAGAATCGCAAGACTTTCAATTTCTGTACGTTATATTAAAAATTGGAAGTTCTAGTAGGGGCCATAATGGTTGTGTTGTTCATTAGTTTAATTCTCAATTTTACTATCATCTAGGGCAATGTGGGATGTTTTTTATCAGATAGGATGTCCCACTGATAATGGTCAGGTATTTATATTATTTTATTACTATTTTCCAATAAAGCTTGGTAGTTATTGTATTCTTTAACTTTTGATATTTGTAACAACATTAATGATAAGTCTAGGATCAGATGAAAGTTGTTCGGTGCATTTCAGATGTTATCCATTTTCTTTCTGCAAATTGGCATTATTGATCCTGATTGTAGGTTGATTGGACTTAACTTGTATGATGGTTTGTTCAAAGTACTTAACTTCTTATCCAATATCTTGTAAAATTTTAGATTCTAATGACAATATGCTTTGGTTTATTGTGTCATGTTAGAGAGTTTGAATGATTCACTGTTCATTGATATTCCAAGTTATTCCCTTTGATAATAAAGGTCAGCTCAAGGTGCCATTTATACTCTTTCGACAAAGTATCTCCATAATTTTCTAGTCACATGTAATAAAAAATTTCATATATAACAATAATTAAATGGATTTTGAGATTTTGATTTATGTCAATCATTTGTTGATGCCTTAGATTAAGAAACTTCCATTATATACTTGATGTACAAACTATGTTAAATTTCCCAAAATATACTTGTTTTTATATTTTTTTTATCCAAGAAACAGAGTGAACATTATCTTATGATTGAGTCTTATATGAAGTCTGGGAAGTTAGAAACTGCTTTAAGGCTTTTGGAAATACATGTTGTTGCTGGACAAATTGATCCTGCCATGAAACTCTACAATTCAATGACTAATGTTGGTTTAAAGCCTGACCTAAGCACTTATACCGTGATTTTAACTCTACTGGCTAATAATAAGTTGGTGGATATGACTGCCAAATTTCTACTAAAAATGAAGGCCATGAGGATTTTCTTATGTGACAACTAGTGATGTTTTGATGGTGTATATTAAAGAAGGTTTGGTTGATCTTGCTTTGAGGTGGTTGCTTTTCAGGGTGCGTTTGGGATATATGATACAATAATTTTATCATCAAGTAGTTGGTGGTATGAATCAGCCAAGCCTTTTTGGAAACATATGTTAGCTTTGCTGCTAAAGTTCATTTGATACTTTACACCCCCAATTTAGCTCATCTTTGTAGGTGTCAGTCAATTGTTTATATAATCCGATTAATAGATGCTAATATTAGGAAGAAAACATAAATGTACAGTAACACAACAATAATAGAAACTTTTTACCACTACTTCCTAACACATAGAAAGCCTTTAAAGAAGAAAGTCAACTATCAATACCATTAAAAACATAGAAAAATGTTACATGTATCAACACAATCCCTCATTGCAATTATCTAGTAAACCCAGATAAATCAATGCTAGTAGGAATTAATGAATCATTTGGTTGAACCACTTTTGTTTGACATGATTGTTTCATTCTGTGAATGCATTAACATTTATATGAACTCATTCACACCTAACATGTCTGGCATTTCAATTAATCTCAACAAGTTGTTGCTAACATAGCTTTCGATCGCTTGGTTGAGAATGATGTTGGAAGCAAGAGTCATGGAAAACATAAGGGTATTCAACCAAGTGTTCGAGGTGTGGGATTTGGTTAATTTGTGGATCAGAGAGGAAGTTGTCTTCGTAATTTTGTGCACACATGTTGAGGTTTTCACGATGTTGAGAAGAAAAGAGCGATGAAGCAAGCTTTAAAAGCTCAGGGTTGCACTATTTCTTAGCTTCAAGGTCACAGATGTGGGTTTTAAGAGAGAATATGAGAAAGATATGAGAAGATCAATGCAAATGCTAGCTTCACAAATAAAGCCTGACAACCAAGAATGGGCACAGAAATATACAAAATATGCTTAACTATCAATTACTATATCTAATGACATTAACTTCTTTGGTTTTTTCCTCATTCTCTTATTATATATGTATTATATCTTCAAAATCAATCATGCGGATCCAGTGGTTATCCTTGAATTAGGATTGCATTAGTTTGTAAAGCTACAGTCAACTAATCAAAAGATAAGGATCTAGTGGCTATCCTTGAATCATGTTCATAAAAGTGAAGAAAAAACTAACCTTGATTGGAAAATTGTTGTAGAATGAAGTCTTTCTTAGATAATTGTTGCAACAAATGAGGTCATTGGATGATTATTTTGATATGTGAACAGAACAAAAGTGAAAAATATTAGGGAATTGTGTGCACAGGGTGACTAATGACAGAGAATCCAATTTTTAATATTCAAAGCTAAAATCCCTATGAATTATTATGCAGCAAATGTGGATAAATATGAAAGAGAATAAACTAACCTTTACTTGGGTAGTTGTTACGGCAAATGAGGTCACTTGATGTTGGATGTTATTGCTTTGAGACTAGGATTAAAAGGATGCAAAACTACTTATCCCAATTAAAAGCTACAAATTTGTAACATACATGTAAAAAAAGTTATAAGATGAGTTGCGAAAGCAAATACAATAGGACTAAAACATGTAAATATATAAGAAAAACCTAGTTTGTTGTACAAATTACACAAAAACAAAATAGGTTTTAAAACACGTAACTATTATTTGGACAAAGGGAGTGTCATCAAAATCAAACAGAGTGTCATCAAAATCTTCTTCATCAAAATCAATTTTATCCATAACAAAGGGAGGTTTCTCAATTACTTGGACAAGCATGTCTTCCCTAACCCAATTCAGTTCACCATAATTATTTGGACCATGTTGTTCAATACAATTTGATTTATTAGATTGGTCTCCCATGTTAAATAAATCCCTTGGAACTGTCTTCATAACATACTTCCTATTTGCTTGAAAGGGGTCTTGGATATAAAAACATTGATGAACTTGAGACGCTAGCACAAAAAGGATAATTTTGGTAGCATTTTCTATTAAAGTACACACAACTTAGTCCATATTTGCCATCCTCACCCTCAAACCAGTGACACTTAAACAATACAAACTTGAAGTGACCATAATAATCTAACTCAGTTATATCTGTAATTACACCATAATATGTTATGGGTTCTATTATTGGATTTTCATCTTTAGAACTCGAAAAACTTGGAGTCATTGAAACCAAAGTTACACTAGAATTTTGAGTTTTTCGTCTAGCATCTCGCTTTGCGGTATGGAATCTATATCCATTGATGAGGTAACCTGAAAACCTTTTTGCAACATTATTTGGACCTCTAGAGAACTCTTTAAGTTGAATTGCTACATCATCTTGCAAGACCCGAGTCCTAAACCACTCAGCAAACTCTGGAATTTGGGTTTGGACTTGAGTTTTCATTCTCTTTTTCTTTTTAGTGTGTGTATTAACATTTTCTTCATACTCACTACAAAAGACATCAGCATTAGATTAGGAGAAACATATAATTAGTTTATAAACGAAATAGAAGGTATATTGTTATCATACTTGATGTATATTTCAATCTTGTCGCAATTAAATAGGAGGTCTCGATGAGCTTGAGATTTTGTTGTTGAGTCCAAAGAAAATGGTTTTCCATTATCTTCCCCCCCCCCCCCCCCTTAAAGGACGACCAACACTTGAAAAGTAATCAATTGAATCTACATCACAAAAATTACCCTCATCATTTCATCCTATTTTATTTAGCCTTGTCGCAACATCTTTATGCAAATATCTTGAGCAAAATGTCAATGCTTCTTCTGCCAAATACCCTTCAGTAATAGAACCTTCTGGATAAGCTTTGTTTCAGACATAACTTTTTAGTCTACATAAATACCTTTCAATAGGATACATCCACCGAAATTGCACAGGACCACCTAATCTCACTTCATTTGGCAGATGAATAGGTAAATGCATCATTATGTCAAAGAAACTAAGTGGGAAGATCATTTCCAATTGACAAAGTATTTCTATGATATCCACTTCAAGGTAATCCAAATTTTGTATTTGGATAACCTTTTGACATATGGAGCAAAAGAATGATCCTAAACGAATTAAAGGTTCTGCTACAACATGAGGCATAATACTTCTTATTGGTACTTGTAATAAGTAATGTAACATGAAATGTGCATCATGACTCTTATAACCAAATATTTTCTTGTTTCCAACTTGCACACACTTTGAGATTTTTGATGCACTTCCATCTGGAAATTTGGCAGCCTTTAAAACACCACAAAAATTGGACTTTTCACATGCATTCATTGAAAAGCAAGCAGTTGTAAACTCTGCACGACCTCCACCAATCTCTCGTGGATGAAGGTTCTTTCTAATTCCCATATCTTTCAAATCATAACGAGCATTAACATGATCTTTTGTCTTGCCTGGAATGTCCAAAAGAGTTCCAATGACACTATCACACATTTTTCTCAATGTGCATTACATCAAAATTGTGACGCAATGTATTTTGAGCCCAATAAGGTAGTTGGAAAAATATTGATATTTTTTTCCATGGACCATCCCTTTTGTTTTTGTTTATCTTTCCCAAATCATTCTTGAAATCTTTTAATATCTCTAGGATGTTCATTAACACATGAAGTGTGTGCCTTAGTTCTTTTGGACCATTAAAATACTTTTTATTAGCCCTCCAAGGGTGACTCATCGGTAAAAAGACACGATGATCCATATAACACATCTTATGACTATGTTTTAGGTAACATGAATGTGTGTCATAATTACAACATGCACATGCCAACTTCCCTTTTGACTCCAACCTGACAACATAGCATATCCAAGATAGTCACTTATAGTCCATAAAAGTGCTGCATGCATTTGAAAGGTTTTATTTATTAAAGCATCATATGTGTCTACTCCTGACTCCCATAACTCTTTTAACTCCTCAACCAATGGTTGAAGGTAGACATCAATATCATTTCCTGGAGAATACGGACCAGGAATCAATAATGATAACATTATATATTCAGGTTTCATGCACAACTAATGAGGCAAGTTATACACTACCATCACAACAGGCCATGTACTATGTGATATGCTCATAGTTCAAAATGGATTAAAGCCATGCTTGCTAGACCAAGTCTTACATTTCGCGGCTCAATTGAAAAATCAGAGTGAAGTTTATCAAAATCCATCCAAGCTTGACCATCTACAGGATGTCTCATTTTTCCATCCTTGGAGCGTTCTTCTTCATGCCATCTCATTGACTGAGCAGTCTTTTAGCACATAAATAGCCTTTGTAATCTAAGATTAAGTGGAAAATGCCTTAAAATTTTTGCAGGAACTTTATGATCATTCTTTGCTTGCTCAACATCTGAATTAACTAGAGGGAATTCATTCCAACGAGAAGCTTTACAGATAGCACAAACATCTTCACTCTCATGCTCTTTCCAAAACAACATGCAATCGTTTGGACATGCATGAATCTTTTTATAATTGAGGCCTAAATCATTAATCATAGCTTTTGTTTTATTGAAAGATATTGGAACGTTTAAGTTGGGTATGGCTTCTTTCAATAATTGTAATAGGTCGGTGAATGAGGCATTACTCCACCCATGAAGACACTTTAATAAATAAAGTCGAATCATGAAAGATAAAGTGGAGAAGCTTTCACAAATAGGATAAAGCTCTTATTTTGCCTCATTAATCAAATTGTAGAACTTCTTAGCTTCCTCATTTGGACCCTCAGTACTTGTATTTGTGTTTGCCAGATTTCTAAATGTGTCGTACAGTAGGCCATCAATGTCATCACGTGAGTCTTCTTGATTGTCCATGTCATCATCATTGAGAACACGTGATGGAATTTCCTCCCCATGGTTTACCCAAATAGTGTAGCCCTTTAGAAAGCCTATGGCTATTAAATGATCATAAACCACGCTTCTTCTTGCCCAGCACCGATTTCTACACTTGGCACACGGACATAAAATTTTATTTCCTTGAGGTCGTCCCCTAATATATGCGAAATCCAAAAAAGACTCCACACCATTGAGGTACTCTGTACTAAACCTTGGAAGTTTAGTCCATTCTTTGTCCATGACCCTTAATATAATAAATAATAAAAATGTGTTATATAATTTAAGTTATTCAATAATTTATTTTTAGCTAAGAAAATAAAGAAGCAAATTAATTTATTTAATTACTTAATCTTGATTAAGTACTATTTTTAACTATTATATGTTCCTCTACTTAACCTTCAATAGGTATTGGATATATCTATTATACATTTTTTTGAGACACTTATATCAAAAATGATGGTGGAAAAGCAGCAACAAAGTGGTGTTTACATCCAATGTTCCAAGATAAATAACATAATTGGTGGAGCTAAAAGCTATATTACATTTTGTTTACTACTGATTTCAAAGTAAATTTAAATGCATATGACAACCAAAATAAAACTAACCTCTTGCTTTAGATAAAAGGAGATGGCCTAATATTAATGCAAGACAACCAAAATATGACAACCACTAAAGTTGATCAGCCTCTGGTTGAAAAACCTACACTATGCACGACCAAAAGTGTGTGCACCTTCGAAACCAAACACTAGTTAATAAACATATGTTGTAATTAATTGTGGCCAGCAAAGTTGTAACTACAGTTACCAGATAATGCAACGAGATCAGTTATGTTTAAGCGAACGACTAAAAATTTTGCTGTGACATTGGCCAAGCTTTCAATTGGTGCAAGAATGAAAGTGTTAGCACCAGATTGGTTTGCAATCAAACCATCCCTTCTGCCTAGTAGTACGGTCTACAAAGGTCCTCCTCCCTACATTTGTTACAAGAAATGAACTATATATAAGAACAAATAAATTACTAAATACACAGAAGCTTCAGTAGCAAGGGCAAGAACATGCAAAGAGGTTACAATAATAAGGTAAAAAAAGACCATGTTTGTGAACAAACTAGTTAGACAAGAAGTGGTTCCTATGACTAAGAATCGACTAAAAATGCAGATTAAAATATCTGTCTTCTCCAACAATTTGTTTGGACTAGACTAGTCAATGCCTTGCAATGTTGAAATTACTATTCAGAGTATTATTGTGCTTAACTTTACCTACACTTCATTCAATTTCAATTGGTCTAATGATGTTTACGAGGATTGTAATACAATTCCTCCATTTCTATATCAAACATTTATCCTCCCTTTTACCTAAATATCAAAAGGTAACAATTAATAAGTAACCCAAATTATATACTTTTCTTGCTCAATGTTATGTTCCCACCTTGGTCTAACAAAACAGACCCATCACATTCCTGAAACTCAAAAGTAATATTTTTTCTAATATCTAACAGGGCATGATGGTACCAAAATTAGAATGAATCGTATGTGCTTCTTGAAATGTGTACATTAAAAAAGCAATCATGAAAATGAAGACGAGTTAGGCTTGCAGCAATACAAGTATTAGATTGCAGAGCTTGCTGAATAACGTTGCGCACAGTGGAAGGCTTGCAGCAATACAAGTATCAAATTGCAAAGCTCGCTGAATAACGCTGCCCACAATGGAAGAGACGTTAGGGCATGTGGTGGAGTACAAGGTTGAACTCAGTTGGGCATTTGATGGATGAAGAAAGATTGTGAGCATTAAGAAAATGGTGGTGGTGAGAAGGGAATGAGTAACGTAAACCACACCCCTGCAACGTACCAGAGAACGCGGAATGCTGAGACTATGACTGCGTGATGACGAAGGTGAATTGATCAAGATGTGACGACGAGGGTGAATCGATGATAGCGCGACGACGCCGAGAACTGACGACTGCGCGACGACGATGAGGGTGAATCAAGCGACGACAAGGGTGAATCACGCGACGTCCACGGGCACTGATGACGGCGGGATGTCCACGAGAACCAAGGACGGCGCAACAATGACGGTGAGTCGGTGTGCCGTTGACGATGCCCGATGCGAAGTGTTTCACAATTAGAGGTGATGGAGTCGAGAAGATGGAACCCTACGAAAATAGGTTTTAATTTGGACAGTGAGTGAGTGGGAACTAAGAAGTAGCAAAATGGAGGGAAGAATTACAGCCTTTTCATTTTCTCCTACATACTGATTTCAATAACACACTGATACTTAGGCGCTAAAACTTATATTTCTGAAATTATTAAATTTATTTTTTAAAATTTATTACAGACAATTGTTTATACTATAGCCCACACATTTTAAAGCCAACAAGGAAATAAATGTGGCATAAAGTATCCACATTTTGTAAAGCGTTGCCATTGGAATACTTTAAGCCATGCGTGCAAAATTGTTGCCTATATTATGATTAGGCAAGCTTTTATAGTCGTGGACAAATTTAGTGTTGCCTAAAGTCATTTTTGCAGTAGTGAGTTTTACTAATGTAGATGGTTTATGACGATAATGAACAAAACGAGCTCACTGGTCTTTATCTATTTCTAATGGAACATTACTTATGATTTCAACTCTAGTTTTGGTTGGATCATTGAATTCATTCCACAAGCTTTGTCTAACACATATAGTTAGATAATAAAATAATCACTCACTCGCTTATGAAACCATTCAACAAATTCTTTATTGACCTTTTTCTCTATCTCTATAATTGAAGGCCTTCTTCCCCTTGAACTTCTTCTTACAAAATGTCTAAATTCCCTACATGTGTATATTATTATAATCAATATATTGACTTTTATATTTTCACAATGATAAAACACATGAAATTTGTTCCACTTTATTTACTCCACAAATGGTGTGACTATTGCACAAGGAGAACATATTGATGAGCTTGAAATTTTTGCATTTGAGTTAAGGTAAACATTGAATATGCTCCTACTTGTTTACCAATAGCTGGGAAGATAAAGACCATACGTGAAGGTTCATTGTCATTTGGTTTATCACATTCACGTTTAGATCTTTGAACCTTATCTCTACATCTTTCTTAAATACTTTGTAAATGGAAGCTACACAAAACCCATCGTGTTTATGAATTTAAGCCATTTCTAGAAGATCACAAATTACAAATCTAATTTCACCAAAGACTAGATAATGTTTTTATGAGATAAAAATTAAAGACCAAGAAACACTTACCGTAAAGGCACTATCTTGGACTATCTATAGTGATGCTAGATACCTTAGACCTTTGAAATTCTTTCTCAAGTTGTTGGCTTTCTTCTTTCCCTGGCCAAAAAGTTTTTCACATATTAAAAATAAAAACTAAGAAACACTTCCTGTAAAGGCACTATCTTGATGTAAGAAAACTTGTAAAATTGTTGCAGTGGTGTTAGATACCTTGGACCTTTGAAAACTCCTTCTTCTTGCCTTGCTTCTCTCCTACCAATATAACCAGTGCAACAACAATATCCCACTACAAAAAGTTGTAATAACAATGACCCACGGTGAGCCCTCCACTTTCCTTTTCTTCTCATTCGAAACCACCACCACCTGTTTTCTTTTTTTTCCTGCGACAATTGGAGGAGCGAAAATGGTTAGTTGTTGTACTGGATTATGAGCTACGATAATGGTTTATGGGAAAGAGGAGATTTAATGGAGGTAAAGTAAAGTGACCTACAGTGAGCCCTACATTTTTCCTTTCTTCTCCTTTGAAACCCCTTGTTTTTGCTTTTCCCTTACGCGAAATGGTGAGCTTCAGTGTAGTGTGGTTTGTTGTGACTTGCGACAATGGATGATTAAACAAGGTAAAGTAAAGTTGTGGCTTAAAAGAAAAAGAAAATAGTATCATTTTGTTTTTTAATTTCAAAATATTAATTTTGGGAAGAAGAAGAGGCGGGGAAGTGTGATAGGAAGAGTAAGAATAAAATTATTAAGAGAGGTTACTGAAACCTTTACTATTGAAACAAAAAATTAGTATATTTTATTAAACTAAGGAGGTTTTGAAAACCTCCACAAAATGACCTCCTTTATTAATATTTTTTTTTTGTAGTGGTTGTGGTATTGTTCCTAGGTGTGTGGATGTTATAGTTGTTTGGTGTTGTAAGAATGAAATTTTATGCTATGAACATGAAGTTAGAAGGTGAAAATTTGTGTTTGTATGTGCCAAAGTGGTAAGTGCAAAATGTGTCTGTTGGAGCATGAAGAAATTGGTAAAAGAAGCTTAATGAAGGGTGTATTTTGATTCCTTGAGTTAAGTAAAAATGATACTAGATGTTTAGTAAGCTTTGTGCATATTTTGGTTGTTGTAATGTATGAAACAAATGCCTTATTCAAGAAAAATGATATTTTTTACATTTCTTTGTGCAACGTGGGGCGTTGGGCACTAGCTCCCTACGTCTACGCGGTGAGTTTTTTTACGTTGGGCATTCATTGGGTGCCAGTAGTTTTTTTTTTTCTAGTTTAAGAAGTTTTGTAAAAACTAAGTTTCTAGGTTTGTTAACCGTTAGATTGAGTTAAAATTTTGATAGTTGATCAATAGCATGTTATTCTTCAGTTTGACCAGTGTGATCTTTGTTTGGAAGTCTGCAATTGGAGATATATGCCAAACACGATTGCTATTTTTTTTTGTATTGTGTTGATACTTTTGTGGTGATAAATTATGATATGTCACTGTTAGCACTATATTGGATGTTTGAACATGATAAGTTGATGTGTGGTTGATTTTGTGATATGATATGATATGTATGTAAGTACATATGTGGGGGAACAAAACGAATTCTCTGATAACTATAAAGCCATGATGATTCTTTTACTTAGAGGGCTTTGTTGAGTCAAGGTGAAAGGATTTATTTCAGCCATATGTATTTGGCATGAGCTTAGCAAGAGTGCTCTTACCCGAGGCTTTGTTGAATGAGTGGAGTTGTTGCTTGTAAGTCTATGGAAAGTAAGGGAATGAACTTTTCCAAGAGGCGTCATTGTGTAGGAAAGGTTTAGTGGTTAATTATTAGAGAATTTCATACCATTCATGTTACTTGGTTGTAATATGTTGATGATTTCATGTTATGGGTTGGGAACATGTGATGGTTTGTTATATCTGTTGAAGTAATGAATATATTATGTGATAATGATATATATATATATATATATATATATATATATATATATATATATATATATATATATATTGTGATGTGTTACATGGTTAGCTCACCCTTGCATGTTTGTGGTTATGGTTTCCGCCTATGATGGTCGTACATTTTATGTTATACGAGAGTACATGGTAATGCAGATCCTAGTGAAGATGAATAATTGTGAGAGACTTGTGGAAAAGACTTAGGAGTTTTATTTAAAAGCATTTGGAATATGTTTTTGGATTATGATGTAATAGCTCGCTACTTACAAGTTATTTTCTTTTGGAAGGTTTTGTAATCAGTTATATTGAATGGCTTATGATGGAATGGTTAAGTGCAGAGTTTAATGATACTTTGTTTTGGAGAATAAAGTTTTATTTAAATGGAATTTTTCTTGGAAGGTGGCTTTTAAGATAAAATACTTGTGAAATTCCTATTTTATAGGATGATATCAGAGGTTGTATTGGAAGTTTTGGAAATTTTAATATTACACGTGGCATCTGGAAAATGGTTGTTACATAGTGACATTATAACAAGGTAACGATAAGAAGGGAAGAGACACATAAGAAATAGTAACGTGTTCGAAATCCCGTGAGTGATGCACGTTTCACATTCATTCAAATTTTGCATCAAATCCCGGGAAATATAGAATCTCTTTGAACTCTCGTTTTTTGTAGTGGTCCACTTTGCATTTATGTTGTTCTTGAATGTTTCAATTTGTGGACCCAAAACCCTTATTCCTTATTTAGAAAATACATATTAAGAAGAAATGATAACTCTTGTGCTTGGACATGAGTGATGGGAACGAGATGAACAATAATGGATGGGAGGATGCGGAGGTGTGATACCTTTTGTACCGGTTGTGGGCCTAACCGCTATAAAAAGTGGTACTTTTTATCGATTCTGGAACCGATATAGAAAGTGTAAACTTTCTATACTATTTATATCTATACTAATTTTGGAACCGGTATAGAAATCATTTTTTAACTGGTATAAAAAGCCTTTCCTACATTAATGTCTCTCTTCCTCTCTTTTGAGCTCCTTGAAGTTCATCTTCATAACCATTTAGTTGTCTTAATGTCCACGGGGAATCTTCATGGAGTTTTTTTAAAAAACTTTAACACAAACACCTTGCAATCATTCTAAATATTAGATGGATTTACATCATATTATAATGAATGAAATAGATGAATGTTTATAAGGGAGATGAATGTGGATGGAAGAACTTTGTATGAAGGAAGGTGGTTGAGAGAATAATGTGAAGGAAGGAGAAAAGGAGGATAATATGGATGAAGGAAATAAGGACAACAAATGTAGATGAAGGTGTGTTGATGAAAAAGTTAAGCGTGGTTGTAGAATATGAATGTGGGTGAAGAAGTGTGGAGGAAAGATATGAGTATGAGGAGATGTATGAATGTGAATGAATAAGACAAGTTGTATGAGATTTATAAAGAAAGTAAAAGAAACAATTTATGAATGAGAAGATTTGTCATCCTTAAATATTAGTCATTAGATTAAAAGTATAATTTATGGTCCAAATTCAATATGAAGAATGTATACATATTCAAAATATATAACATTGCATCGACTTAGTTGTCACTAACTTAAATAAATATAAAATATTGCAAATAAATTAGGTTAGCATCTCTTGAGCCTATGCCAATCTTATTTATTTTATTTTTTTATAGTTAATGTCTGCTAAACCACTATTAAACTTATTTATTTTATTTTTTTTATATTTACCGTCTGGTTAGTCGATGTTAACTTAAATAAATAAATTGTTAAACATTAATAAATAAATTGGTATTCGTCGTTATCTGAAACTTTAATACATTTTGGTCCCAAATTTTAAAAATGAATGGATATAGTCATTTTAACCAAATTATGTTAAATAGTTTTGATGTGTTAAATGCGTTTGATGCTAACATTTGAGTTGATTACATTGTTTGACATGTTCTTGCTTCAATCTCAGTTGAAAAAAATGTGTATGACGTAAAAAAAATTTAACCTAATTCGGTTAAAAGGAATACATCCATTCATTTTTAAATTTTGGGACCAAAATACACGAAAGTTTCAGATAGAGACAAATTCTAATTTTACATTAAATTCAGGGACTAAATATATACTTAACCCATAAATAAAGTATTAAAACTAAATAAGATTAGCTTTTGCTAAATCATCACTAACATAAATATTTATTTAATAAAAAATTTTAAAAATAACTTTATATATATTTTATCTTTAAAAAATAATATTCTTTATTAGAATAAGTTAATCTTTTGTAGAAATGAATGAACGATTATAAAATAAACCTACAATTCTTTTTTTTTTCGATGATAACTCTATCAAATACACCAAGGTCGGCTCAAGGGTAAAACATATAAAATAATCATTTTAGGCCTCCAAAAAGGTCTCAAGATTTTTGTTGAGTACTAATATTTCTTTATTAAATTAATTATAAAATTATATTCAAAAAAAAAAACCCAAATTTTTTTTTTATTAATATACCTTCATTAAGTTAATTGTAAAATTACGTTTAAGAGGAAAAAAATGCCTCAAAATAATTATATACCTCTGTTAAATTAATCATATTTTATGTTTGAGAATAAAATTTAATTAAATTATTATTAGTGTTTGTTACTTTTTATCGATATTAAAATGATATTTATTGAGTTAAAAGCTTTTTTAGCAAATTATAATTTTGTTTACAAAAAAGATAACGAATAGTTATCTTTATTATCTCATAATCAATTTTTTATTCTATTTTCCTTTTTTCTTCTAGAGTTTTTTTTTTAGGTTGTAGATTACATTTCTCATTTTTGTCTTGATGTTTTTATTCTATTTGTTTGATTTGTATTAGGATTAGAAATGCGTTTCTTTTGCCTGATTTTATTTTTTGGTATCTTTCAATTTATGGGTTTCCAGAATTTTTAATGCATATATCTTGATGGGTAACCAATTTTTTTTTTACAGAACTATCAATTAGATTAGGGTTTAGTCTTTTGGTGGATAATAAATTAATTGGAGCATAAGATTTAAAAGACCACAAATGTGATAGAAAAATAGGATCTAGATATAAACTCTACCTTTTTTTGTAAAAAATATCATAGAGAAGAACTTCGAGCAAATATAATTCAAGTTTAGGAAAAAAAATGACTTACCTTTGTTGGATATTGATAGATTTATTTTCAGAATTAAATATCTTAAGAGAATTCATAGGTTTGAAAAATGACAAAACAATTGACATTCTTAATTATATAAAAAGAATAGATTATTTTTCAAATGCATATATAGCTTAGGAAATAACGTTTATAATTCCAGTATAAGTTGCTTTAGTCGAAAGAAATTTCTCAAACCTAAAGATAGTAAAAAATTATTTAAGATTAACAATATCTCAAGAAAAATTAAATAGATTAGCCATATTATCTATTGAAAAAGAAATAATATATGAAATTAATTATGACAATTTAATAAATAATTTTACACAAAAAAAAAATTTTAAAATTTAAATAAAAGCACCTATTTTTTAAATTTGCGCGTACAAAATCTTTGAACCGTCCCGAACAACACTTAACCAATCATCATCAAGGCTCTTTTTAATGAAGTAATTCATATTAACGACCGACACATATTGTGTTTCTTCTTTTATTAATCACATTCGGTGAAAAATATACTAATGTTTATGATACAAAAGATAAGAAGCAAAATGTAATTTTAAGGGATTATATAAATAATAGAGAAAAAAATATAAATAATTAACTTTAGAAGAGAATAACATTTTATGAAAAAAAAAAGCTTTTATAGATCATAAACATCACATTATAGATGTTGGAATTAATAATTGAGAGAACTTTTTCTATTAATATTTGGAGAATGTCCCATTCAAATAATTCAGAAAAGGTGTATTATAGTTAGTTAGACGTCATTATAAAGGATTGTTCGAAAGTACTTCAAGTAACCTAAACTGATACTAAATCGACTATAACTGGATAAAAAAGATTGAAAAAAATAAAAATTGTGTTGAATCGTTATATTAATTTCATTTTTAAAACTTGAATTAATTTTAGATAAATGTTTAAAATAAATTCAATAAAACCTAGATATTGAAAAATGTATTTCAAAATAAGATAGGTATAAATAATAATCATAATAATTATATAATTGAAACAATTTAAAATGGTTGAATTTAATTTATTAAAACTGTGCTACAATTTATTTTAATTCATTTTAACCTTTAAACAAGTTACTTAAATCAATTCTAAAGTTTAATTTAAATCTTCAATAATTGGATTCAATTCATTCATTTCCCTCCCTTATAAATAAGGAAGCTTCAAGGAGTGATCAGCATAGCCAAGTCTCATCTTCGAAAAGAGAAGAAAAATGAGCATTTCACGTTCTGAAAAGTGTCATGTGGTGTGCGTGCCATTCCCAGCACAGGGCCACGTGATTCCTTTCATGCAACTAAGCAAACTTCTTCTTTGCTCTGGTTTTCAAATAACCTTTGTGAACACGGAGTTCAACCACAAGCGTTTGGTTAAGTCTCTGGGAGAAGATTTTGTTAAGGGACAACCTGGTTTTCAATTTGAGACCATACCCGATGGGTTGCTGTTGGGTATTGGGCTCCCTTCCTATGTGGAGAAAAGGCCCAAAATTTGAGAAGCCCATGTCTCACTTAAACCTAGTGGAGAGGAGGCTATAAAATAAAGAGAGAGGCAGAACAATAGAGTCAGAA
>Ga0214544_1000824_pt1 | contig 60593 bp, 23 predicted proteins | sample CNSS3metaG_FD_160074 | JGI IMG/M metagenome (GOLD analysis project Ga0214544, IMG submission 160074) | Root nodule microbial communities from cowpea collected in UCLA plant growth center, Los Angeles, California, USA - CNSS3 | ecosystem: Host-associated > Plants > Roots > Nodule | place: USA... | reverse complement strand
ATATATATATATATATATATATATATATATATATATTATCTTTTTTTTAATTTAAAGTTTTATTATTTGAATTTAAATTATTTTTCAATTTTATTTTTTAATTTTTTGTTTAGTTCTTTTATTACTTATTTTTTTCTATTTTTTAAAGTATTTTTTTAAAAAAATTTATATGTTTTCTAATTTTTAATATGTGTTTTAAAAAATAAAATAAAATAAAATATATAATTTTTTTTATATACGGAAGTCGACTTCCGTAATGTGTTTTGACTTCCGGAAGTCGACTTTCGGTGATGATTCTTTATTTCCGGAAGTCGACTTCCGGTAATGATTTTTGAGTTTCGGAAGTCGACTTCCGGTGATATATTTTGACTTTCGGAAGTCGACTTCCGGTGATATATTTTGATTTCTGGAAGTCGATTTCCGGTGATATATTTTGACTTTCGGAAGTCGACATCCGAAAATATTTTTGGGTGTGATGTCCGTGAATTTCTTTAAATGGTCAAAGGGTATTTTGGAAATTTAAAGAACTTTTGGAGGTGCAAAAGAAATGCTTGGAGGTGTAGGAAGAAAGACCCAAAGTAATGAGCTTTTTTTTTTTTCCTCTGCAGTTCCATAATTTCTAACTGCATCTCATGATTTTTAAAATAATTATTTTACCATTCATAAAAATGACCTTTGGATTATTTGTTTTATATCTCTTCAAAATTTCATCAATGAGATTTTCATAATATAATTTCTAGAATGTGGTTTCTAAATAAAATGCATTTTGAAACAGAATTTTTGCAATAAATATTTTTGAAACAAAATTGATACCTTTAAGAATGAGGTTTTCAGAATATGCTTCTAGAATTTAAGAGATGCATTCCAAGACAACCTTTTCAAAATAGATTTTTTAGTATATATATATATATATATATATATATATATATATATATATATATATATATATATATATATATATATATATTTCAAAATAAATTTTCTGTAACAAGTTTATCTTTTTCTTCTGCCTTTCAAAGAGTACAACAAGCATGAGAAACAAATACAAGCACTAATAAGGACATTGACAGTAGAATGGTAGAGGTGAATGGTGCAGTATGAAAGATATTTTGGTCCTTTTGTAGTTAGTATGGAGGTGTAGGTAATAATTATCAGAGTGCAGGAAGAGAAAACCAAAACGATATTGTGAACCAGAGAAAATTTTGAGGAGGTGTTTTTCTCCACCTAGATTTTTCCTGTACCTCTAAAAGAAATTCAAATTAAGAAAATATCCTTTCACCATTTAATTACAATAATATAGACTGTATTTTCAAATTATTTTTGGATGTCGATTTTTGATAAATGATACTTCCGGATATTCATATTCAGTGAGTTTAGATTTCTGGATGTCAAAAAGAATATATACTGGAAATCAATATATATTAAAAATAAATAAAGTTACAAAATAAAATAAATTAAAAAAATAATTAAACTTTAAATTAACAAAAATAGTTATTCTGTTTTAATTTTTAAAGTTTAATTTTTTTAGTTTATTATTTTTGGTTTTTATTTATTTTTTATTTTTTAAAAGTACTTAATTTTAAATTTATATGTTTTTACAATTTTTAATTATATATATATATATATATATATATATATATATATATTTATATACGGAAGTCGACTTCCCTAATATTTTTTGACTTCCGGAAGTCGACTTCCGGTGATAATTTTTTATTTTCGGAAGTCGACTTTCGGTGATATATTTTGACTTTCGATTCCGGTGATATATTTTGACTTTCGAAAATTGACTTTCGGTTATATATTTTGACTTTCGGAAGTTATATATTTTGACTTTCGGAAATCGACATAATTTTGGGGGTGTGATGTCTGCAAGTCATAGGGTTTTTTGAAAATTTAAAGAAAGTTTTGAGGTGTAGAAGAAATTTTGGAGGTGCAAGAGGAAAGACCCCATTATATTTTACAATTTGAGTTTCTGACATAGGCTAACCCATTTAAAATAGATTAATTGAACGGGGCAGCTTCTTTCTTTCTGCACCCTTTGTACATTCTGGAAAATAAAATCCAAAATAGTAGAGTGCATGGAGAAATTTGATTGGATGCAGAAATAAACTAGTGGTACGAACTTTATGTATATATTTATGGGCCTTGCTAAATACAAGTCCTAATAGCTTAAAAAACTTTAGAATGGATTTTTAATCACATTTTCCTTTATTGGTGTGAAATAAATTACGAATTTCGTATTCCCAAAAGAACAAAGAAAATATCACAAAGTGATGAAAAGTTTTTTTTTTCTCTTAAAGAAAAGTCAATAAAGATGGTTATATATTATACCTTTGTGTTTTTACCTAACCTTTTGGTTCATTGTTGAGACCACCGAAAGGCGAAAACCTAATAATATTTGGTTTCTTTGTTGCATCATGCAAAGTAATTGTGTAGAACTATTTTTGCATTTTGTTACACCAATTAAAAAAATAATAAATCACGTCCTAATGCGTGAAACACCGGAGCATTACGCAGAGTTAAGTGATGATAACAGCTTTTTGTGTTGTGTATCTAAGAGTTGCATGATTGCACGTACTTTTCATTGAGTGTAACTTGCAAAGTTTCAAAAGAAAAATGATTTGAAGTTAGTTGCAGAGAGATAATATATATATCTTGTTGATGAAGGGAAGTGGAGAGAGAATGGTATATAATTGAAAAACCATAGTTAGAAAATTCGTGGAAATTTCATAGGGCAAATTCCCGCTCTTATCTCTCATTTTCAAGATTCAAGTGCGAAGTGAAGGACATGCATGATGGGGTCCATCTCGCAATTTCCGTAGGGCCACATGTCCTACATCTACTCACATTCACGGGTCCTATATCCTATATTATTTCAGGTTTTACCAACAAGGGAATCTATTTGGATTATCTTTCCTTTCATTATTTCTTTCTTTTTATCATTTTTCAACCACTCACCATACACCTCTATTTCCTACTCTTCATGCGACTCCCATGCCTTTTCAAATTTTACATATTTTAATTTAGAAAAAAGTTAATTTGACATCATAAAATAGTCTTAACAAAAATTAATTTTTATATTTTTAGAAGAAAGAAAAGTGAATAGTTGTGAGGGATAGTCTCAAATGGTAATAAAAAATAATGGTGTCAAAATACCAGTGTTCAAATTCTACAGAGAATTATGTGTGAAGAAGAAATTTTGATGCTTTGTTGGCTTTTCCTGTAATGTATGTTCCTCTGTTATGTTTGTAAAATACATTGATGATCACTAATTTTAAAATTTTAAAATATATTAAAATAATTTTAAAAATATTAATATAGTATATTTTTAATGTTCAACAGATAATAATACTACAAAATTCAGTACAGAATATAGAGTCGTGAAAAAGCTATAGCAACACTTTGATTATTTTCGACTACGATTGTTTATAGAAATAATAAGTAATTATGCGATCAATCAAAATTGAAATTAACGGCTTTGGACTTTAAAGTATGTCACCAATTATATGAAAAAACAATTACGAATTTAAGTTTAATTCAATTTTACTGTAATGAAGCAATAAGATGAAATTTAATTACTTATATATTATAATTTAATTTTACTTTTAATTGATATGTGATCTTCCGTACATCTTTACACAAAAAAAATACTGTACGTTGAATATAGGAATGAAAAGAGTTCAAGAAACCAAAATTTCTATTAGATAACCTTTGAATTTGATAAGTTTAGTTAAACTTAAATTGGTATGTTTAATAATTAGAAAATATTTTAATAAATGAATTAAAACATTTAATTAACTTTATAAAACATGAAAGTCGCATTCTACTTTAGGGTTGCTGGGTCTAAGTTAATAAAAATGTAATTTATTGAATTTATAATTATTATCTTATTAGTATAATATTCGTGGTCCATTTCATAGTCGGTGTTTGTTTTTAGTTCCGTATAGCGTGCAAAATCCATCCTGTTGTAACTTTTGAACAGCACCATCGAATGTATAAGAAATACTAAAACTAGACTTTGTCCTTGTCCATTGCATGTGTTTCATGCCGATGGAATTAATGTAAAATTACCATACATATAAAATTTTGTTTTTTTCTCTGTAGATAAGGTTTCAAATTTATCTTTTAAAGTTTTTCTGATACATCAAATTATATTAGTTAATTTGATGACGTATGATAAACTCCAAAAAATGTTGCATTGGTCAAAATCTATAATATTTAGTACCAAAAACTGATAGAAATATAAATTTGATTAGTAAATACATTATAAGGAACCAAAATTAAAAAAAAAGGTTGAAAATAATAACAAATTTGAAACCTAAAATATAAATAAGTGACTAAAGTTAGTTAATAATATACCATAACATGAACTTTTGGTTGGATTTCAAACAATGTATCTATAGTTGGTCAATATGATAAAGTGAAAACAATTGATGGTGGAAGTGAAGATGTTGCAAGTTCGGGAACTGTTATGATGAAATGGAAATCTCTGGGGAATTCAACAAGAATCAAGTATATAAAGGATTTAGGTGTATGAGCAATGTAACATGCTCTGCAGTACAACACATATTTAGCTTTAATTAGTAGCTAGAAAAAAAAATACTCAATCATAAAATTACAAGAAAATCTTGTATTATCAACAAAAATAATTCCTCGACAATAGTAAAATTTCATTGATAATAATAAAAATTCATCTATAATTTGAGTTTATTCATGGTCAAAAATCCGTCAATAAAGTGATTCGATAAATTTTATGTCGGATTTCAAAATTTGTTTACAAATAACAAAAAATTTGTTGGTAATTACTATTCTTCTCAATTATCTCCTCTTAACATATAAAAAAAAAAATTCATTAGTCTTTCTGAGAAATTCGTTGTTCAATTTATTGATAGATTTATTTAAGAAAACATAGCTTAGTAAAATAATTATAAGATATCAACTGAATTTACGGACGAAATTAACATAATTTAATGTATTTTTCTATTATATTTATAAGATTCTATCTAATTTTATAAAAATAATAAAAATTTATGAAAAAAAATATGTTCTATTTTCACTCTAATATTTATCAATAATAGAAATTTTAATTTATTGACAAAAATAAATTTTTATAAAATAAATGCGACAAATATATGTCTCATGCCTAAATCCTTAGCATACAAAATAATTTTAAAATAATGTTGGTGATCATTTGCATAGGGATGTTACTTGAAGAGAATTCCACTCCATTCTTTAATAAGAGTAATTATTTTATTATCATGTACAATATATTTTGTGCTGTATTAGTAAAAGTCATTTTGACTTAATTAAGTCCCAAATAAATCAAATTTTGTACAAGTATATATTTAAGTGCCGATTAAAAAGGTACGTGTAGACTTTTAAAGCCACTCAATTATGCCAAATCCTCTATTGAGAAGAGACAACATATAGATATATATATTTAGAATCCAGGGTTCTGTTCAAAAAAGTGTATCAGCTTTACTTAATCATTCATTATAATTTTTTACCACTTTTATAATTGAAGTATGATCAATGGAGGACAGGGGAGTAAATAAATAAATAAATAAAAATGAAATTTTGAAATAACGAAGAACTAATAAGGAGTGTTGTAAAAGGCTAAAAGCTTTAACCATGATTGCACATCCAACTCAACCAACTGGTGTTTCTTTTTATCATTATTTACCAAAAAGAACTCATAATCTCCAAGTGGATCTACCATGGCATTCTAAGTTTGATCACATTTGCAAAAATCTGAACCATCTTCTCTTTCCCCCATCCCCATATATACCAAAAGACAAGAAAAGAGAATGATTACTATGGGATTTTTAGATGAATATTCATATATATGTGTGTGTGAAAAGGAAAAGGAAAAGCTCTGATGGAAAATGTTACTTTTAGCAGTTCAAAGAAAGAGGTATAAGCAGTTGCACATGAGCATTGGGCAGATTCATATCATTTGCAACCACGTGGGTCCCATTCGGGAATCAAAAAGAGGGTCAGAAAGGTGACGTAGCGAGCGAGGGTTTTTTAAGTGACTCATCAAACCCTAAATTATGTGGACTTTATTATTAGGGTTCTTTGTCGGCAAATGCAGCACCTAAATGATAAATTCATGGATTGAGGTGTTTTTTTTTTGAGTGATATCGTACAGTTTGATGTATTAGATCATATGAAAAAGAAGAAAAAGATGTAGATGTTCATAATTATAAAACCCGCTGTAAGCCATTCATGCATGTGATAATATTTCACTTTTTGTCCCCCTTATGTGTGTATATAACTCCTTTTACCTTTCCTCTCACAATTATTTTATTTCCTCTTTTCAGCTTTCATAAATCACCCTCTATCATTTTCCCTCTTAATACACTTCTACAACTTTTTTTTTCTTTTAATTTTGCTGAACAAAGTGTTATTGATTTAGTAACTAATAAAATGAATTTGTAAGGAGTTGTGTGAAGAAAATTATGGAGAGATAGATGGATGGAGGATGGTACAGTGGCTTTAGACATGAATAAAGGTTATTTACATACAAAAGGAAAGAAAATGTACAGATTATTTGCCCCCACACCACAGTGATACAACCACACCAATGTCCCACATCTGCTAAGTGCAACTTCCTTCTCATATTTAAATACTGAATGAGTGAAACTTTTCCTCAAAATGATTGATCAGGATCTCTCATCCATAACACAAAGATTGCCTTTACAGAATTACAGTGGAACAAGGATAAGAGCGCATTATCCCCTGTACCTCCGTCCACGTCAAAAAAATAAATAACATTCTTCTGTTCTCTTCTGTCTTCTCATCACACTCACTGTATATCAACATTACTCTCATTAATCATTCATGTACTCATTCTTTTTATAGCCATTCAAAATTACGCTCCTAATTCTACATGAAAATATACAAACAGATTAAACACGCATTGTCCTCGTATAGCAAAGGAAGTGAGAAAAAACAAAGCTGCTGGTTTATTGGTTACATGTGTGGAATGGTCTTGTTTGTATGATTGTATGAATTGTACGTGAATCGGAAGTTTCGTTTGAATTTATGTTATTGTTTGTATGTATGTGTGTGTATATATATATATATATATATATATATATTGATTGAGCGTGCTATTCTGTGTCTGGTTCTCTCACACAGGCCAATAATCATCGATAGTAACAAAGGCATGATTTGGAAATAATGACAAAGTATGAGAGCAATGAAACTACAAAATTGCCGTTACTGGTTTGGTATATATGGAGATGGAGCTTGACCCCAACTTTTAGACCTTACCCATTTCTCATCATTCCATTGTCTCATTCTCTTCCAATTCTTTATTTTATTTTCCCAATTTACCTTATAATAAATAAATTAAATATATATCGCTCTATCCATTCATTAGGTTGCGTCAATATTATATATATCAACTCTCATCTATGCAAACGACAATAACATCGGCTACATGTTTATAAGTAAATTGGTCTCTCGCATAAATATATTATTGTTGTTGCAAGTGGACGACATTAAAGTTTCAATCTTAATCAGTGGGACCTGTTGTTCCAATTTTATCAGAAATTAGTGGGGACCTACATGGACCATGCCATATGCATGGCTCAATTACAGCAAATCACACCATCAATGAACATAACTTAACTTTTTTTTCATATAAAACAAAACTTTCTTTGCATAATAACTTCTAAAGGACCATCAAAATAATATATTTTTTTCGTTAAAAAGTAATAATAAGTTTAATAGCTTCGAGTTGTTCTGTACTGTACTATATTCAATCCCTGCCTTCTGCAATTACATCATAAAGATTGATTATTAGCCTGCAAATCACTTTCAATTAATGTATTCTAACATATTATTATTCAATCTCTTTTTTAAACCAAAAACTATATATATATATATATATATATATATATATATATATATATATATATATATATATATATATATATTTTATAAATAAAAAATATAATATATATATATATATATATATATATAAATATATATATATATATATATATATATATGTTATAAATTAAAGAAGGCAAGTGGTTGATACAATGAGTTGAATATACTTCACCGAAGAAAAAGAGAGAGTTGAATAGACCTAAATGGTTTCCTTTTGTCAACACATTTCAAGGAAAAGAAGGTTGAAAACAATCCTTCACCTTTTCATTGATTGATAGGGATATTTACTATATATATGTAGAGAGGGATGTGATATATTTACTAAGTGCTAGCTTTTTACTCCAAAAACATGACAAATAAATTAACAAAGTAGATCGAGACACCCGTGGGAACTATACAAGAAAATTTGATTAAAATGGAAAACCAATTCAATGTTTATAATTTTTTTTTATATATATTTATTCACATGCATCAATTATTTGACAGTAGTACGAGCAAAAAGGTGTAATCATGGTTGTTGAGACGATGTTTAGAAGTTAAGAAACCAATGCTTAGACTGGCAAATCAGAGATTCTATGAGCATTATGGAACGACGTAAATATTTCTCAACCTGAAATTTTGCTTTTTGTTTATAATTCTATTAAAAACTTGAAGCTAATCAAATAAATATTTGATTTGATAGTTCACATGGTTAATTAATTATGTGCACATGTATACGAAGTTAAATATATTGTTTTTGTTTAAAATTAAATAAGTAAATATGAGGTTTGTTGTTGATTCATAAATTTGTTAAGAATTAAATTAAAGCATGTGCTTACATGAAGTTTGAAGAAATTGTTCCCTTTAGGAAAAGGGAAATTGATTAGGTATAGTAGGAGTAAGTTGGAATAGAAGGAGTGTCCCTAACTCAACATTACTTTGGAAAAGTGACTAAGGAAGGTGGACTATGCCTACATATATTTATGAAAGTTGTTCTAACTTAGTAGTCTCCACCGTTGAAACTCAACAGGGAGAATTTCATTGTCTTTATTAGTATGACCTAGGTCAAATTTCAAATGTGGATTAAATTATATGTAAGTGAGTTTTTAAATAATACTTTTTTTTTATTTTATCAGCAAGAGAAAAAAAATACATTTGAATTATTTCAACCCATATCCAAGGATCTAAAATGCACATTAAAAGCCATTGAGTATTATTTCTCCTAAATTATTTAAGAGTGGAAGTATATGTATCATTTCTCAATTAGTGTATTAATAGATTATATGATTTAAAAGTATTCTAAAATTATTAAATTTGCATAACTGTTGGTATTAAATTAATTACATAATATGAATGTCTTTACATCTTATATAAGTAATGCCATAGGAACATAGGAACAGACAAAGTGAATGAAAGGAGGGTGATTTTTGTGGAGTGAGACAGTTCAAGAAATTAGTCTATGGCCTTTAATATTGTCTAGAAACAGAAAATTAATGAATAATTGACGACATCTTTTGAAGAAAGACTAATGTAAGAGATTAAAACAAAATTCTCAAATCTTTCTTATATAATATGAAAGAAACAGATGGAATCATCTAATCGATTACAAATATGCTAATCAGAAAAAAAAAAAGGAATTCATAAATAAAAGTGAGTAAAATAAATGATATATAAATAAAAAAGAAGAACGCGCAATAATTGAATTTATATGTATTATTGATATAAAAAATTTACCCTGTCATTCAAACAAAACTCGTCGTATGTAAGACTGTTTAGATATTAATGGTAAAAGTTAACAAAATTTATTATATAAACAAACGTGATTTGCAAAAGAAAAAACTATTAGTATTCTTATTTAATCATTTATTTTATGAAAACGTTCAACAAAGCATATTTTTTATTATTGATTAAAAATTATTAAAATTTATATAATTGAGATTAGTAATTAAAGCGTGACACAAAATGTTGTAAATTTTAACAGTTTTTCTATAAAAAAATTGGAGTATATAGACTTTCACCTGCATGCATTTATATTATTCTATAGTACATATAATATATTCTTTTTATATTAGTTTAAGGTTTTATTCAAAGTTTTCATGACATCGTGTTAATTTATTATCGTACACACATCATCAATTTAATTACAATTACATAAATTAGCGTTTCTAATCACTTGATAAGTGATTTATTATCATCATCATCCTCAATACAGTTCATAGCAAAACTGGTGGCATAAAGTAATATCAAAGTATTCGTAAGCAATAAAATTTTTAAAACATTACATATTAATTATATTGGTTGTAAGATAAAAAAGAAATATTAGTTATAAGCTAGTGTATACATAACTAAACTAGTTTATATTTAATCATAACCACAACTAAGTAAAAAATGTCACTAATTAAAGAACAGTGTACACTGACAGAAAATTGCATGGTTAATTTTTTTTACCCATAAAAAAATAAAAAAATATGTAATTAACGTAAAACACTTCTTGTTGGTAAATTAAAAACTGTATTTTGTTTTTAAAAAAGGTAGCATATATATAATGATGTACTGAGAGGAGAGGCATTGAAAAAAGAACGTAAAGGACGGAAGACAGCACGTTAGATGGAATAGTCACTTTCTTTCGTTATTCGAAAGCGCTATTATATGCATTTTTTTCTTTCAATTTTAATTAAATTTTAAATTTGTCATTTTCAAACTGAGAAGTGAAGATAGACACAAAAGCAGGAGCCAATAAGTGCTTCAATATTGTTCACCATCTACCAAAAAGCCCTACGTGATCCAACATATATATTATTATTTATTTATTATTATAATTCATTATTCATCTTATCTCAAATTCCTTAAAATAATATTGGTAAAGTTAATAACTATATATTTTATATCATTAATATTTTCTTCCAAAATCACTTCAATAATAATAATAATAATATACGAACCAATAATAATTTAAATGAGTTTGTATAATCTGAAACGTTTACAGATATACACAGTTATAATGTATGCATTTTGCACTTTAGATAAGACTGCTCCTGAAAATGATATAAAAAATTGACGGAAAAAATAAACTAAAGTGTAAAAGTGTTGAATTTTATGTGTAAATATTCTTTTCTTGCCTATTTCATGTAGCTCCGATAGTATATATATGCAACTATGTGTGTAAGAATTATTAAAAAATAATGACGACATTATTATTGTTAATAATATTACTATTATTTTTAGGTTAAGTGAAAACGAGATATTCCTTCCCCTTCTTGCTTTTTTAAATTGTGACAGTGACAATTTGACGATATTCAATTTATTTGATGATTAAAATATTCAAAGAAAAACGCTCCAATTTGACAACCCAAAAAGAAAGATCAATTTAAAAACGTATCACTATGATTAGGGCTTTTTTTTTTCTTCAATAATTGAACCATTTTTGAATTTGTAGCCAGAAATTAATCTTTTTCAAATGCAAACTTATTCGAGTAATAAATATTATTTTTTAATAATTTTCATACACAATTAAAATGATATTCTATTCACTGTACTTAAAAAATTGAATGAGGTTGTTTTACACGATGACTATTATTGATCAATCTTATAGCATCACTTATGAAGATCTTGACTTTTGCCAAGCAAATAATATTACAACTAATAATATAATGTTAAATAAATACATATATTAAGACCAATAATATTACACTTTTTATTCAAAAATCCAACTTGAAATTTAGAAAGAAAAAAAATCTCTAACTGTTGTTATTAAATAAATCAGGCTAATGACAGTGGAATAACAGAGGAATGTTTTATTCCTCTCTCAGTTTCAGTGACTAAAATGAAAGAAGTAAACATAAAGCAGAACAATAATATTATATTTATTCGTTTAATTTTAATTTAGTTTTAGATGAATTATTATTATTTATTAAAAAAATAAAAGAAAGAAAGAAAAGAATAGGAAGACCAATTGATGCACGCCACTGGTGAGCATGCTGGGAGATAGATGAAATTACATAATAGTCCAATATTTGAATTTTAATTTCAAAATTACCGAGGAATCTGAACCATCGGAAATTACCCCGAACACACGTGAACAGAAGAATTTTTGTATTATTGTGGGGTCATTTTCGAGAATGATTCGATCAGAATCAACCCGTGACGGGGTAAGGTTAAATCGGTAACTACCAACTCTAGGCGGCTGAGTCTTACTCATAGTGCCACTTCTGTTATTTCCATTAAAGAAGAGGGGTGTTTTCGGGAAAAAACTATTCACTTTAAAATATCCTCAGAAAATGACAAACTTTCCAACTTGAAGCCCTCGTCTTCTAGTATTGTCACATAAATTAAACTTTTAAAAGACTACCACAACTGTAATTCCCACAATACCCTTCTTAATTATTATTATTATTATTATTATTATTATTATTAATAAAGAATATTGTAAATATTCTCTCTTTTTCCCATACAGTTTATAGAGTACAATTAACTATTTCAACAATACAAAAATTTAAAGTATGAGAATCAATCTACGTGCGTTTCAATCTACTTATAGCAATTCTGAATAAAGTTTACTTCACCCTATTAGCACAACTTTTCATACACTTTTCACAATCAATTTTTCAAATAAAATTGTATATAGAAGGATTATTCAAGTTCGTAATCCAACGGAAAATATTTAAATCAATGGACATAAATATGTGAATGTGTAATATTTAATTTTTAAACTTAAATATGAATAATATATATATATATATATATACTTTTTTTAAAATTATTAAGATTATGTATTAAAATTTGTGATTATAATTTATTTATTAATAATCGATATTAAAAAAATTAAATATGTACTATTTTGTATTAGATTCTTTATCATATATATTTTTTATAGAAGATTATTTAATAAGTATTTAGATAAATACTTATATTTTTAGATTGGACATAAATTTACATTGGACGAGGATAATTAAACTCATAGTCACTGCCATGTCATCGCTACTCATTGGTACAAGACATTGATACACTAGAGTTGGTGGAATTTGAAAAAGAAAAAACACTTTGATTCGGTAATATAGGCAAAATAAGTTAAAGTCGTATTTTTTTTACCACAACTAATTAACATACTAAAGATTTAATTTAACTTTTATAAACCTAATAATGTAAAAGATAACATTATCTGAGCAATAAACTATGTAGAATACGACTTTAAAAAGTAATTACTACAAATTTAACGACTATGCATTATGAGTACAAAAAAAATACATTAACAATACGCAATAAAAGTTATAATTAATACAATTTTTAAGATTGCTATAAGAAAAAATATCATACTTACCTCATTATTCTTATTATTTCTACTACATCTATATATATGACGGTTTGTAAAAAGTGGTAGTATAAAATATTGTTATATACTAGTTATCACAACCTATTTTTAATTATTATGCATATATAATATTCCCTTCGTTGTTCTTATGTATTAGATTCAAATTATAGATCATGCTCATGATTATAAAACACGATATTCATACCGTCTCTTGTATTAATATGTTTTTAAACTAAATGTATATGGAAGAGGAAAAATTTATACTAGGAAATTAATGAGAATCTAAGTATGAGTTTAAGTCCCACATTAAATAAATATGAAAAAGTTGAGTATTATATTGAAGATCTATAAATCTCTTATCTTATAAATTTTTAGTTAAGAGTGATGTCAATTTCTTATGTATATATTAAACTCATGTTTTATGGTTGTTATATTTTCTCCTTTTTCGAAAGACCCAACAATGATGTCAATCCAGTTTCACCAATAATATATCATTTGAAATTTCCTCTTAATATGAATTTTGTGTATAAAACTAATATATTTAGTAAAAACTTACACACATTATTAACTGAAACGATAGTAAAACTATTTTTAATGAGCATAAAATGGTATAGCAATATTATTTTGAATTAATTAAATAAAATGAGTATGTTTTAAGTAACTAATTACGTATTCGAGAAAAAAAAAAAAAAGAAGTGAAGGGCTTTTTATTAATATGAAGGAAGGGTAGGGGCATATATATATATAGCTAGAAACAACAGTGCCTAAAAGAAGTATAATATATAAATATATTTTATTACAATGCAAATCCAAAGCGTGGTTTCTTGTATTGTTGTGGCAGCAAACACCCTCGTCTCCACACCATAAAAGGAGGAGAGTTTCCTGGTTTTTGTCTTCCTCTAGTTGCACAAATCCCACCTTTTCTGTCTCAATTTCCTCTCTTTTTTTCTTAGTTTTTCTCAACAAAATTCATCTTGCTGCAACAAGTTCAGTTGAGTGAAAGAAACAAACAACACTTGTTTGTAAATTAAGTAAGGGAATATTTTCAATAGATTCTTCTTCCCTTTTCTTTGCCTAACTTCAATGTCAAACATCACAAGTTGTGATAGCGGGAGCTTCTCCACAGAGAATACCAGAGAAGATGCAGCAGCAGTTAAACACCAACCTGAGATGCTTCCTCAGTTTCATAGTCCACATTCTCTTACTTCAACCACAACAACAACAAATAACACCAATGCTTCCAACACAATTTCACAACCTCCTCCACCTGTTAAGAAGAAAAGGAGCCTACCAGGAAATCCAGGTATGAACTTTTTCAACACACATCTCACAAATAAAGTTTACTCTTTTTCAGTCCCACTTACATCAATATTCATCATTCTTTCTTTTCTTCTCCTTCTCCTCTTGCTTTCTCAGCTTTACTAGTTTAAGTAACACTTTCTAATAATTGGTTTTCAATTTCTTTTTCGCTTTTAAAATATGGATGGTCAAATTAAAGCTGCAGCCATAGATGAATATTGTCATCTATGGCCTGCGCATGCTGTGTAACAAGAGTTCTGGTGTATATATATGAGGAAAAAAAATCTGTATATTTTACTAAAAAAGGGCTTTTGTGTAATGAAATTCAGAAAATGATATCCTACAAAAGGTGTACATTAAATTTCAGGACGATGACATGGTTAATTAACTACAGCACATTTAATTAAGATATATGAAGAGATAAGCACCATGAAATTAAGATAAGGCCTTGATCTGTTAGAAGTCACCTTCTTTGAAACTGTGACAAGGATCTGGGTATGTTTTGAGCCAGAATTTGATAACCCAAATGAAGAATTATTGAGGAGTAATTAGTAGTCGAAGAAGCTCACTCAATTATTGCCCTGAAGGGCTTTACAATCATTGCTGTTCACTGTTGACTTTGCTTGACTACTTGTTTCCTTTGTTTTTTTGTTTCACAATAGTTTCAAGATAAAAGAAACATATATATATATATATATATATATATATATATATATATATATATACATGCTTTTATATATATCTGAAATAATAACTCTTGCTCTGTGTGTATGTGTGTGTGTGAATGTGAGTATTCTTATGTGTTTGTTTTCTTGTGTCTGTATCTGGATGCGTCAAAAAAAGAATGAAAGGGTGTGGAAGAGACAAGGAGAGAGAGAGGTTTAAGATCTTGGAGTTTTGTTGCTTTAGTTTAAATTATATGGAAAATATATATTCTATCTTTCTCTTTCCATTCTTCTCATCTTCGTGTGAACCAAGAATGAGATGTTGCATTCTTCTTCTTCAACTCCATTATTATTACAAATTATACTTCATCACTTCCTAGTTTTTTGTCACTTTCTTCACCTTTAATTAAATATATCCATTGAAACAACTTGGAATTATATTAATAATCAGTGCACATATAATTGCAGCACATTAAGCTACTACTAATAAGATGAATATATCTGCATATACTTGTAGTACATAGTTTAATTACCATTTTGGAACTGACGTGTGTGCAGATCCAAGTGCTGAAGTAATAGCATTATCACCAAACACATTAATGGCAACAAACCGGTTCATATGTGAAATCTGCAACAAAGGGTTTCAAAGAGATCAAAACCTGCAGTTGCACCGGCGAGGCCACAACCTGCCATGGAAGCTGAAGCAGAGAACAAGCACAGAGGTTCGGAAGAGGGTTTATGTTTGTCCAGAACCTTCGTGTGTCCACCACAACCCTGCAAGAGCACTGGGTGACCTCACCGGTATCAAAAAGCACTTCTGCAGAAAGCACGGCGAGAAGAAGTGGAAATGTGATAAGTGCTCAAAGAAATACGCTGTTCAGTCTGACTGGAAAGCCCACTCAAAAATCTGTGGTACAAGGGAATACAAGTGTGACTGTGGTACCATTTTTTCAAGGTTCATTATATTATATATTCTTCTTTTTTATTTTATCATACCATGAATATGTATGTTTGAAATTTGACTCCGCAATATAATTCACCATGGTTTCCGTGCATAAGTTTCATGCAGTACCTTTACATGGGGACCCTTGTTCACTTAAATAATCAATTTCTTTCGTAAATAAACCTTTGTTAGGTTGCTTTTATCTGTTTTCAAGTTTTGTCTCTAGTTTTTCTAAACCTTTTCTTTATCAATGGTCAATAATAATTAGCAAGTAGCATTTATATACATTTTTTGCACGATGTGTAGAACTACCAGAACCTAAGTCTTTGTATATATATATATATATATAGTCAACAAGAAAAAGTCACTGTAAATATATAAAATTTATTTGACTGTCAAAGATTCCAGGCTGAGGCACTTTTTATTTGATAATAATAATAATAATAGTAATACCCATGCATGGTTTTCATGAACAACTATGTACCTACTTTGCATTATTTATATGCAGCTTGTCAAAATCCTGTCTTTTTAATTTTCCTTACGCATGCATTATACTGAATCCTTCGAATATTCGTTTTTTTCTTTGCAGAAGAGACAGTTTCATTACACACAGAGCTTTCTGTGACGCACTAGCTGAAGAGAACAACAAAGCCAACGAAGGACAAATACCAAAGATAGGTTCAAACCTGCAATGTCAACAGATTCCGAACCTTGTTTCTTCATTACCGATCAACACCAACGTTGTTCCCAACCCACAACAAATCGGTGGCACCTCGGAGTTCAACCGTGGTGAACAGAAGCACCCACTGTCACTCCCACACGAGCTAATGCCAATGCCTGCACCAAAACCCTTCAACAACAACACCGCCATGGCAGGAACAGTGTTCTCCAGAAGCCTCTCGTCAACCTCTTCGCCGTCTCTCCAACTGAGTTCGAACATATTCGAGGAAAACGGGCCCCACCTGGCTGCAGGGTCGCCACACATGTCAGCCACCGCGCTGCTGCAAAAAGCTGCGCAAATGGGAGCAACGGTGACGGAGAAAAGTTTTAGCACAAACATGGCACCGCCGTCGTTTGGGGTGCTGCAGCAGCAGCAGCCGAATGGACAATCCTTCATGAACCAGTACATGCACAGTGGGCAACACCAACAGGATCCGAACGTTAACATCTCCGCTCAGTATAACGGTTTCGGCGGAAATGGGATGAGTGGAGGGAGCGTTGGAATGAACGGTGTGGACATGTTCAACGCTATCTTGGACCAAAGCAAGGCTTTGTCAAAGATCATAGAGCAAAGCAACAGAAGCAGTAGTGGAGGTGCAACAAATGGAGGTTCAAGTGCTGCTATTAACGTCGCTGGAAGTAAAGGAAGTGAGGATGTGATGACTCTGGACTTTTTGGGAATAGGAGGTGGCGGCGGCGGCGGCGGTGCGCAAGGAAACTTCTATGGTAGTGCTCAGCAAGCAGAAAACGGTGCAGCGGATGAGGTTTGGAGAAACTGGTCAAGTAAGAACGCAGGGTTTGAATCATTTTCAGCAACAAGTAGCATTTGAAAGGGTGCAACAAACTGAAAAATGTGTCTTTCTAAAGAGGAAGATGCATTGAATCGTGGACAGTGATCGATTACTTACCATCAGGAGCAGCCAGTGGAACATTAATTGTAGAACCATGCATAAAATTTGTGCTCCGATGTTAAAATTAAGGATAATGTCAATTTCTGAAACACTTCTATAATACATTTTTTAATCTCTCTTTTATCACAGCATTTATATTACTTTACTCTATAGGTTTTTCTCCATCCCTCACCACGATTTTTTTTTCTTTTTTCTGAACAAAATGTTGTTTTTTTTTAATGTATATTTTACATGCATGTTTGTTATTTGGAGGTGATTTGTTTTTTTCTTACATGGCTCTGAGCGGGGGAAAATTAACATTTGGTACACACAGAAGTTTTATTTCGACTGTACCCTTCATTTTGACTGAAGTAGGGGCGGACTGTAAAATTATGATGAGATCTTAAAACCTTTATTATTTCATATACTTATTATATACATAAATATATTACTACTAGTATATTCTAAAAAGTTATTATATTTATTATCATCATTTAAATAGAACACTTTATTACTAAAAGGAGTTTTTAATGATTATTTGAGAGAAAAAAAAGTGTTGCTAACAAATATTTTTATATAAATTATAAGTAGAGTTCTATCAACTATGTACGAAATAGAATTACATTATTTATTAATTTGGATTCTAATGTAAAAAACTACAAAATTTTTAATTATATTTTGTGGATAGCTTTTTATTATAAAATCAAGAGAAACAACTAACTTTGGAAATATATCTGTGTGTGTAACTTTAGTAAGAAGTGATAAGACGAATAAGATTTAGAAAGAAAACTTTTAAAATTTATGGATCCCATGACACGAACATAAGGTCTTTGGAAAACATTTATGTAACACCTTAAAAAAACTATTTTCTCTATTATAAATCCAGTAGAGGTTTGCATAAAGCGTCTTTCAAAATATAACATAAATATACACACACAAAATATACATAAATACAACTATTTACAAAAGAAATTTCAAAATAAAGTCTCAGATTATCTTATTGTCTTTCGGTTGTTGTTCATGCACTTGTATACCTTATATTTATTCTGGTACATAGTATAGTCATAGTAAGTTATTATACAAACAACACGGTAAGTTATTGAAATAAATTTCTATCATTAAAAAATATATATAAAAAGAAACAATTTTAAAATTCATAACAATCTATTATAAATATATCTCCTCAAATACTAACATATGATCCATATTAGAAAGTTTGTTATTTGGTTAATCTATTTTATTAGGATATGATCAGTTTAAAAATTCGAGTTTTCTATATATAAGTCCCGTGAGATATGGAATTCTTGGAATTTAGTCATTTAGAAAGTCAAGTTCAAGGGAAACTATGGCTAAAGTCATAAGCGAACCTAAAAATAATGTATCTCAATATTAGTTTATTAAGACATAATTTCGCACGTTTCACATTGTATGAGAATTCTCAACTCAACTACTCATTACTTGATATTTTAGTCTATGTAACTTAAAGCATTAGTGAATCAAGAAAATTCATCATTACAACGTAATATCAATACTTAATACACAACTCAAATAATAATTCACACATAATCTCATATGTCTAATCCCAAATTCATCATTCTAACTAAACATTATCATATAATATAACTAGTTTAAACAAAACCACAAATCAATCATGTATAACAATTAATATTCATTTTTCAATTATAAAAACATTTATATTCAATTCATTTAAGAGACTGTAAGAGAAAAAAAAATAATTTGAATGAAAATTTGCTCGCTTAAACAAAAATTCCTTCTTTTAATGAAAATATGGACAAATCAAGGGTTGGGTTGTAGTCCTATATTTGTTTTAGTGAAAAATCTTTCGCTTGAGTGAAAATAAGATCGAAAACAATGTCATGTAACAAAATAAATTTATTTTTAGTTTTGCCCAAAGTCAATTTAACAAATACAACTCTCAAACACATTCAAAATAAGTAGTATACGATCTAAAATTTGCCCAAACATCATTCTTCATTTATTTCAATTCAATTTTATTTATTCAAACTCCTTATGTACTTCATTCACATCAAACTTATAAACTTATAAAGGGACGAAAAAACAAGTGTTGTCGACCTTTCGCTGCTATTTGTATAGCGCTACAGAATTTGTGCTCTCCAAGCAAGCATTAAGATCATGTATGTGGACGTAGGGTAAAAAAGCAAGCATGAAGCTTTGACATAAGGTTCATCTTCCTCTACCTCTCTTGTTATTGGATTGAAGAGAATGACAAGAAAGAAGTGATTAAAGCACTTTCGAAGTTAGTATTTTTCTTTTTTTTTATGGTCAATATTATATCCAGATCTACCTTAGTCAAAGTTGCATCAACTAATACGAAATAACTAATGTTAAGGAGCTCTAAACATGGTATTTTATCTATAAAGTCTTCCTAAGTCAAGGTCTCAGCAAAGATCGTTTCATACACCCTGAAAATAAAACGAAATCTCTGGACTAAGTCACATGCATGCAACCAAAAATTATAGGAAAGTAACTATATTAGGAGAAAACATAACTTATGTTGGTTATGTAAGTGGATTATTTTCAAGATTATTTGCAAAAAAATTTCTTCTTTTAATCTAAAATATTTAAATAGCGTGTTTATAAAATTACAAAATCATAAAAATATAATTACAAAATTACAAATTAAAAGTTATAATATTATAAAATTACAATCATAAAATTGTAATCACCAAATTATAAAACTAATTATCAAATTATGAAATTATAGAATTGAATTATCAAATTATGAAATTATAGAATTGAATTATAGTTAGAATGTATTGGTTCAATAGGCTTACATAGAATAGAATTATAGTTAGAATGAAATTATGTAATTAATTACTTACGGTGATTACTCGCTGACCTGATCCGTAATTAATAACGTATTGATACATAAGCAAAATTCGTAACAAACATGTTCGTAGGTAAGATAGTAGATAACATGTTTATAAGTAAAATATGTAGGTATATATCTATAAGTAAGATATGTAGGTAATTATTAGCTAGAAAAGAATTATTTATGATTTTTTTTGTCATAAATAATCTATAGGTCAATCATAATTATTTACGAATTTTGACTAGTATCTCCGTATTTTGACTATAGATAATAAAAAACTATGTTCACAACTTAGTTTAATAAACTATATACTTTTAACATACATAATTCAACCACTAAATCAACTTATTGAAAGTGCTCAATTCAAAATATTATAAAACAATCAAAATCTATTATTTGCATATTAACATATTATTAGTATGTGTCTAAATAATTTATATGGATAATTATATACAATTTATGATAATAACACTTATAAATTTTTTATTATAAAATTTTCTTGTAAGTGTTGAAAATTATTAAATTTAATATGTAATTGTACATAAATAAAGAATAATCAGTGTTATCTGTTAATGAAATAGTGCAGAAAATTGTTTCATGATTATGAAAAACTAGTTGAAAATATTATACAAAGTCCTAATATAATAAATATGGGTAATTATTTTAAGTGCATATAAATTACATATTTCTTAATATTAGCACAAAATCTTAAACAACTAATTAATTTTGAAATTAATCAAAAATAAAAAATAACATTCCCAACTTTAGATTGTTAATAAAATAAAAAACAGAAATCACAGCAAACAACCCTAAGGACCATAAAAGAGAATAAAAAAGATACTAGTTGAAGAAAACAGTAATGTGATGACTCCATGCCAATAACTTTTTTCATAAATATTTTAGAAAATAAGATTACTTTCTTCCATGAGTTCAAATTAATTTTTTTCTTCATTAAGTTTCTAATAATGTTGTGAAAAAGTGGTATGTAAAATAAAATAGTGTAAAAATCTTTCCAAATGAAAGCAAGAAATAAAAGGGGGGGAAATGAGAACCACATGATTGATGAAGCAGATAAGAGGTATGCCATTGGCATGGCAGCATGGAGTACCAAACAGAATCCACCACTTCATTATTTTGTCTTCGACTTGGATTGCATCCCTTCTCGTGATTGGAACCCAAAATTGAAAAGGTTACAATGGGTAGGGGCCAGGTAGTAGGGACAAAAATATACGGTGTAAATTAAATTTGGCATCGATATCGCACGACAACTGCCCTGCGACTTAGAATAGCAGCACATGGGTTTGGCAGTGCAAGCGAACCCAATTCTAATGCCACGTTGTTCCGGCAATCGTAACGACGGGGTGAATGGAGGACCATCTCCGTCAGAGGAATTTGCACCACTGGCTACCAAATTTCAGAGGCGTCTTCTTGTGGGCACAGGCTCAGCTTCACTTGTGGCTTTGGGTGCAAACTTTGGAGGTATCACCAGTTTTCTTCTTGGTTTGTCACCACAAAGTGGTCGCAATCTGAAGCTGGACGTGCTTTATCCGATTGGTGGCTACAGCCGTTGCGTTGACACAAAGGAAGGATTTGGTAATGTGAATTAAAGATTCATTATATTGAAAGCAAACCGTTGTGTAACAGAAGAGAAAAAAAAGGAACTCATGTTTTTATGTATTTGGATGATCAGAATTCATATACCCAGCAAATTGGGTGGGAGATCAGACAGTGCTGTATCGAGCTGCTAAGAAAAGAGAGATGGAACGATCATTGGATCCTCCTCCCCTGAATGTACGGCGGCGTTCTAACATCAACGAACCGGTTGTTGCATTTGGTCCCCCGGGTTCTACTGGAGAACTCAATGTTAGTGTAATTGTTTCACCTGTGGCACCAGATTTCTCGTGAGTATGAGCAGTAGAATCTAGTAAATTTTAGAGATGTCACTTCAATTTCCCTTTATTAGTTATGAACCGACCAGATGACCGACTATAAGAATTATATGTTAATTGAAAAAGGAAAAGATAACTTTTCACTTTTTCCTTTCAGTGCAAGGGCATTGAAAAAATAAACGAAATTTTATCAATAGTTTGCCAATCATGAATCACCTGTCTCATGTGATGTTCTCTTTTTCATAAGTATAGTGATTATTAAGAAAAGGAAGATTGACAGCTTGCATACTAACCTTTTCACTAGGATTGAAGCATTTGGAGGGCCCGATGAGGTAGGTGAAGCAGTGGTTCGAAGCATAACAGGATCAGGGCAACGCCCTGAGGTGAAGGGCACATTGATAAAATCAAGTTTGAGGGAGGATTCTGTCAGAAATGCCAAATACTACGAACTGGAGTTCAGAGTTGAGAGCCCCTCGTTTAGGCGACACAATGTCTCAGTCTGCTGCGCTCGTGGTGGTAGGCTTTTTACTTTAAATGCTCAAGCACCCGAATCAGAGTGGCCAGGATTGAATTCAGATTTCTATAGGATTGCTAATTCATTTAGCCTCACAATTTAGTGATTCAAAAAGAATCTTCAATAGGAAATAAGGGCAGAAGCCCAGACCAAAAAGCTTCCCTTGGGTCGACCTTGTACATGCTTTGTTTCCAAAACCATGTTTTTGAATTGCATGGCTAGAAAACCAAACAAATTTTGTGATATGTGGGGCGTCTGCTGCAGTAGAACCCAAGTATTTCTTAATTTAACAAATAGGACTGACAAATAAGTTTTAACTTTATACATTACATGTTTCTTTTCAACTTTTTGAAATAAAATACAGATCAGAAGTTTGTCACTATACGATGATTCTCTAACTGTAACTATTATACACATTTAAATGATTACCTAGGTATTTGCTCAAACCTACATTGAAACATACTACTAACCCATCAAATATTGCTCAAATACAACTAATGTACATAAGTCTCCCGTTTCCCAACAACTCGTTGACCAAACCGAAAGTGGAAGGTCAAGCACAAGTAATCTGCCTCCGCTTAACCATCTTCTCATAATTCTCAGAAACCATTGCAGTCAAATTAGGGTCTCCATATCCAATCTCGGCACCAAGTCTGGCAAAACAACAGGTAAGACGTCTCACTATTTTAGGTAGCAATAAGATGTTAACTTTGGGAAAATTAATTTTCACAATAGATCAACTAATAAGAAAAGAAACACGATATTTCTATCTATGGTTGACCTTGGAGGGGACCTAACTGGTCAACTGATCAATTCCAAATTCCATGCAGAAGGAAACTTAAAGCCACAGGACTAAGAACTCAGTCAAGCAAATCAACTTATTTTCCATTTTTAATGACGAGCGACGGGAGAGAGAGAGAGAGAGAGAGAGAATTAATGCAATTGACAAAGACAAGTGCGAAAATTACATACTTTTGGTCAAGTACAAGTTTCTGAACTTCTTTGATGGCAGAACTTGCTGCATAGAGAGATATCTTCCCCACCTGCATAAATTTCCAAGAAGTACATGCCAACACCAACTCGTCAATAAAAACAGTATATGAAATCAAGCATTTTAAAAGGAGAAAATGAGATATAAGCAAGTGAGAACTAAGGAGGAAAGCTAATTTAAATGTAACTTTTCCCTCTTCTCACCTCCAATACTTGAACTTTTGATTCATGTTCATTCGGTAGACATCGAATTTCCTCTGTCAATCGTACAGCATCGCCCAGGCTTTCCGGAGATAAGAAATCAAGGCCCAGCTGAACATTCGACTAAAATATAGAGATAACGCACATAGACATATTCAACGGTGAGAATTCATTTTGTTTCCATTAAACACAAGAATATCCACTTTAGTTCATCAAATTTAATATTCAGTGATAACTGTCACATCTGGGTTGTATGAATTTAGGCTACAACTCACATATATCAGCATTCCACTTCAAAAAGAAAATGCAATATAATCCAAGCAGCTTATTAAAACAATTTTAGTCATGGATCAACCAATGCCATAATTTTTTGTAATAAACTAGCCCAAATAGAAACCAAACAATGAAGCAAATATCATTTACCATATATTTCAAATCACTTGAGTTATGGCACTATCAGCCATAGAACAAGACCTCAGTAACTCAGTAGATTAAATGGTCATAAAAACTAGGATTATATTAATAATGGTATAACCTTTATCAGATAAAATAATGATGTAAATGAACTCACTTGAACATTCCTTGCTTGGAAAGGGCAACCAGCAGGAACAAATATAGCTTCCCCCAAATTCTGTTCAAATGACCAAGGCTCCACTCCTATTTCGGAAAATAATAATCAAATTTAAAACGAAGATAATTTTTTTTTTTCAGAAATTTCTCTGATTACCCTTAATGAAGCACATCGGTAAATTTCCAATAATAAACACTTAAACGTTATACATGAGAAAATTGTTCATACCTACATTTAAGCCTTATAGAAGTGTTCATTATCTTTTCTTAAACCAGTAAATTAATAAAAAAAAAAAAAATTTGTTTAAAATTTCAACAAGCAAAACTAACAAAATTTAAGTTACTGAATTTATAGGGTAAAATAGTAAATTGCATGTTTTTAAATACAAGGCAATGTAGAAAAAAAAAAAACCTGTGTAAAATTTCAACAAGCAAAACTAACTAAATTTAAGTAACTGAATTTATAGGGTAAAATAGTAAATTGCATGTTTTTAAAGAAAAGGCAATTCTAACTACCCTCTTCCCCTTCATTCCAAAAAGAAGCAAAGCTTTATTAAGTACTACTAAGGTGTGGTCTCTACTTAATAAGATTTCAACCTCGTCATAGTATAGTATATGCAACCCGATCCTACCTCCGGCCTTATACAGTTGATTTGGGGACTCAACCCTCTTAAAGTAATCTTGGCGATTGTCCACCAAGACACTTCACTCAGCCTTTCTAGACAACCCTTCATAGGTAACCCTTTTTATAGACATCTTTCCAAAAACTTTACTTCAACCTCTGTTAAGAAAATTTATGAGGGGAAACGATTAACCCTTCTTATTCCATTTACCTACCAAACTACGACAAGAACTTCACTCATTTCCTTAAATTAAAACATTAAATTACGATTTCTGACCATATCTTCCTCCCTCTCACATCAACAAAACATCCTTAAACTTCCAAATATGGCACTAGGGGAATGATAGGGAATTGGTCTCCTCATATCCAGTTCTTAAAAAAATCTTAAACTCCCAATAAAGGGGAATCATTTTATTCTATTTCCATCGCTCTCATTACTATAATTAAAAGAAACTCGACAAGATTTTGTCAACTCAGTGGGGAACACCAACACGAAGCACCCAAGAGCAACGCAAGGCCCTCTGTAATTCCATTGTGCCAAACTAATTTATACCACTTCTCTATACAGCTCTTGAAAATTTTAAAAAATGTCAGGTCAGGAATCATATTTTATTATTCTATATTTAGAATATTATAGTTAAAATTTATAACTGAAATATTCGTGAATCATAGGGATCTGATTATGTCCCTGAATCATAAGGATGTAATTACGGTAAGTGTTGATATTATATTTCATAAAATTAGTTTTCCAATCTTGTATATATGTCTTGTGTACTCTTAGCAAAAAATCATCCTATTCTACCCTAATATTTGAGAAAAACAAAGAAAAACATAAGATCTTACCAAATTCTTCCTTCAACTTTCTTTTATGGTGTTTGTCGAGAAAAATAGTTCCACCATAAAGAGGCCATGCAACCTTGAATCCGGAGAGTACCATCAGAAATAAGAAAAAACAGAAACATGTTACTTAACAAATAAAAAGGAAAAGCAATGTAATTTAAAATGATTTTTTTTTAAAGACTTACAAATTCATTTCCCACATCATCTGACTTCCTCAATTCCTTCCAATGTATTTTCAAATATTTAGTCAATATTGGTACATCCTGCCGACGAAAAACATCCCAAAGAACTCCAGGATGTGTTTTCTCAGAGACATCTCCATTTTGTGTAGACGGGAGCTTACAATTGACCATATTACCTTCAGCACTAGAATAAATTTCAAATTCTTGATCCATAATTGACTTATTCTGGTTTGAATCCATGTCAAGTCCACTACTTTTTGTGCCAAGTGATGAATCAAGTGAACTCCCCCTTGAAAATATTTGAGGATCTCCATGTGACTCTTTCGCTTCAGATTCCTCATCAGCTTTAGCCTTTTGTATAATTTCAATTTTAGTTCTCTGCCAGTCCTTTAACTTTACTTCATTTGTATGAACCAAAAGGTATACCTGTTGAAACTCAGTAAATTAATTATTTATTACTTCAAACAAATCAAAAATTCCATTATTTAACTCTAGACATTATAACAAAGAGATAGGGAGAGAGATAGAGAGAAAGAGAACTTCAAATTATTAAACACAAATGCACAGTATGTAGTAGTGCTTAGGTAAACAATCCACATGTTTAGACATTTGAGTTCAAATTGCAAATTATAAATTGTCAGTAAACATAAATCAATAATGAAGCATCAAATTGATTTTGTCAATACACTTAAAATTAGAACAAATTTTATAGAGATGTGTCGAGGATAAAGTACAATACCATGTCACGAATATTGAAGTGGAGATTTGTCACTGAATCACCTCTTCCAAGTTCATTGCTAATTCCATAAGCTATATATATCTTGGGTCCTACGTCATTCTGCAAGGAGTAATGAGGCAATTTAGCTGCAACATTGAGAAGGCCCCACTTGGAGTGAATATACTGAAGTAAAGGTAGTTTGCTGATAAACTCGGGTCTTTGATACAATAGAAATTCTTCAGATGCGCTAGGTGAAGGCCAATCCTTCAATTTTAATAACTGTGGCCAACCATTTTCATGAACACGCCCTTCGAAGTATCCTTTCATGAACTGAGCAAGCTCGATATCAATCTGTCAATATAGTAATAATAAAATACAAACATAGCAGAGTGATTAAAATAAATGATAAACCCAAAACACAGTTCAACATAAAACCAATACAATCTCAATAACCGAAAAGACAAGAGGTACAGATATGTGTACCTCAGATCCATCTAAGCAATCTATGGCCTTAACCATCCTGTTTTCATCTTTTGCTTTTTCATCTGTTGTCTCTTGAACCCCCCTCCATATGACCATTGGATCCCAGCTTGAAATGGATGACCCATCAAATACTTTCTTAACAATAATGGGCTCACCAGTTTTCCAGTGCTTTCTAAATTTTCCAATCCCATCATTTTTTATATCGTCAGATGCTGGACAATAAAGATAATTATCATCACTGGCTTCTCTATGAGAACATTGGCACAGTCTGAGACCATTCAGGCCAGTTTCCGGTGGACCATCGGCATCACTAATTCTGCAGCCACTAACCATTTCCTCTACATTTTTCACCAACTTTGCTACCCAATTCATCTTGAAAATTCGGCTTAAGTTTAATGAAGAATGACCGCAGCCACCATACTCCTTAGGAGGACATGGAATACTTCCATTGTCATTGGATGTCCAATGAGGAAATTTACTTAAAATATTTTGATCACAAGTTTTAGCTAACTCTGTCTGAGGTTCTTTATTGTGATCTGCAGTTGCTTCTCGAAGATCTCGACAGCAATTAAGGCACAAATCATATGAGCAATTTGGACAACGTCGATGATAATCAGTAATAGGTATCCTACAGAAATTGCTGCAAGAAAACAAATCAAAATAAATAATGACTTATTAATAAGGAAAAGGTGCTTGATGCGTCAGCACCCACTAAAATCAACCGTTCTACAAAATTTGTTACAAAGTACCAACACATCTGTTCATCCGTGTTGAATTTTATTCTCGGAAGATCTATTTCAGCACCTGAGAAAAAACATTTTATAACATCATCAAATGCTCATCACGACACAAAGAAAAACAACATAGACAACCAATCACCACTTATGGTGCAAAGCTGCAAACAAACCTAATAAGCCTTAAAATGGACCTTACCACGCAACTTCTTTTCAAGTTCAACTTCAAAACACTGTTCACGGTGGATCTGCTTTACCACCGGAAGAACCGAAGATAGCAACACATGGAGGTACTGTAACTTATCCAGAACAGGTATCTCGCGTATCCGAACCTTAATCCCATCAAAACCAGAAAATCACTAACAGGGAAAAAATTTACACATGCTAAAACTTCAAAAGGCAGGCCTCATCAAATTTTAAGGTCCTACTTGGATAGTAAAAGTCCCCATAAGCACATTTAGGAGAAGGAAATAAGTAGGTAAATTGAACGGAGCTTCTCTTATAAGCTAAAATAAACTTTTGCACTTAACTTCCGTAGAAGTAATCTTATTTTACTTCTCCAAGTTAAAATGCATCAGTAAATTTGAGCTAACAGAAGAAGCTCATCTCGTTTTAGTAGCTAATGATCTTCTTTCATGAGTGTTAATGAGAAATTTATTCAAAAGGAATCTAATCTAAATTTGTAACAAACAAAAGACCTTGATAGAATTATCACTCCGCAAGCAAGTCTTGCAGTTACATATACCGCGGCAAGCAGGACATATCCTCTGTATATCATCCAACGAAATGTCCGAGTACCTAAAAACAAGCAAACAATAACTTAAAATAACAACCCAACTGAAAGAGTTATTATCTCTTATCATTACTAAAATCCCATGCTCACCATGCTGATATACAGCTATCACAGTATCCCCTCCGGTCACATTTTAAGCACCAAGTAACTCTATCTCGGTCATTCCTCCGGCACTGATGACAAGTCTGCCCGCCGGTGTCTTCAGAAGAACCAGAGGTTCCATCGGAATATTCCTGCTACACAACACAACCTTCCAAATTCAGCACAGTACACTACACTTGCATCAAAATCACCCACCCAAACAGAACCCGAAATGAACTCACAGTAGTGGCATTAGCATCCAAGCTCCTTCGCGATCTCTTGCGCGAGGAGTCCGGTGGGGAATCATAAGAGACCCAATTGTCTTCTTCATAGAGCGCCACATCAGCATCAGCATCTGCATCCGCGTCCATATCCCCATCCACATCCACATCCGCATCCGCATCCACATCCGCATCCACATCCGCATCCGCATCCACATCCACATCCGCATCCGCATCCGCATCCGCATCCATGTCCACCTCGTCATGGGCGTGTCTCGCATAGGAGCCTCTTCGCCCGTCACGCTCGGGCGTGTAACGAAACTGGTTCTTCGAGAGCTTCTTCTGCGAAAGGCTTATAGCGGAGAGAGGAACGTCGAAATCGTCGCTCTTACTCTCCAAATAAACATCAGACTCGTTCAGCGACTGCGACTTCCTCTTGGCTTTCTTGAGGTTGGCCCTCATTGCGGAATTCGCGGCGCGCTTCTTAGCCTGGATGTAGTGTTTCTCGCACACCGTCTTATCCGGCATCGACATGGCCGTGCACCGCCACTGCTTTCCGTCAGACCTCTTGCACCGCAAGTCGTCCGGAATTCCCGCCGCATTGTCCTCGCCGTTGGTCGATCGCGCGTGATCCATTCAAAGAGGAACCCTAACTGAGCAGTAGCGCGAAGCACGAGGAGACGAAAACAAACCCTATCCGAAAGAGGAATTGAATTGCGAGTGAGTTGAAGGTGTTACGGGCCGTAACGGTAGAATTGGTCGGAGATTGAGGTTGCGGCGGCGGCGGCGGCGGGCGGCAGTTAGTATTGGAAAGTTGGGAGAGAGAGAAAGAGAAAGAAAGTAAGAGTTGCGTTGTGAGATAAGCATCGAAAAAGCTTACATAATACATTCAGTAAACGATGGAGGGCCTGAGAGAGGGTGATCCCTTCGTGCGCCTGCAACTCGAACGGTAAAAAAAATTATAATTAAGTTATTTGATTTTTTAAAACAGATTAATTTTCGAATATTGGAAGGGAAGACTCAATTCATTATAACCTTTGTATAATATATGATCATTTATTTATCATTGGATAAAAATTTAAATCATTTTGGAAAATATAATGTAAAACTTATTCTATTTATGTATTTCTCTGTTCTTTTTTCTTTTTTCTTTTTTCTTTTCAAAATCTTACCATTTTTAATAGTTCAACAAATTTTGTTGTGCAAGATTGGTAAGTTCGTTGCCATGAGAAGTGTCCGTAACAACTTTTATAAATAATCAGGTTAATTTTATGAGTGTAAAGATTTTTTTTTTTCATACTGTTAATTAATTAAAAATTATATTAAGTAGATTTATTATTGTTAAGTTTTAAAAACTTTTTATATGTATTATTTTGTTGATAAACATTTGGATAATTTTATACGAAGAGACAGAGTTGTTTAATGATTTACGACTGAGAGAAAACGATGATTTGCGTGATAACAGAGGATCAGTGAAAATATGTAGGGTAAGTAAAAATGTGAAATTTTTTATGTTAAAAAACCATGGTGTAAGACAGGTATGAATTTCAAGTTTCAGTTTCAGCAAAAATAATTAAGATGAACACAATTTAAGGAAAGACAGCATGATAATAAAACAATAATAATAAATAATAACAATAATATATTAATTTTAACTAATTTAATACGATAGTTCGGATTATTCGTAAATTTTCAAAAACTTCATCTTTAAATTTGTTGATCTCCATTTTCAAATTTCTGAGGTACTCTTTGGATTGAAAATAGGATTTGAGGGAGAACAATTTTCGCTTCAGGAGATTACCGGTGATGATAGATTAGGAGATGATTTAAGTCTTCGTTTCACTCAATACGAGAATGAGGAAAGGTGATCATTTGTAGAACGAGATGATTTTTTATTCCCACATGGTTGGAGCTGATTTGATTTGAAGAGATATTATATGTAAATATTATTTTATCTTCAATTAAAATTATCATATTTTAATCTAGAATTGATCCACGAATAAGGAAGGGATATGATCCCTTCACTTAGAGCCACCACCTTCTATCATCATCTTATACGACTTTGACAAGCGACTCAAGAAGGGCATTCCCATAAGCCATTTAACAAAGAATAAGTTTACAGAGAGAAGGTCGTAACATTGCTCCATCACTAAATCATCTGGTATATTCATTGCTACTAACATTTCACATATGTCACTCTCCACATATTGTAATGTCGAGGTACAAGGAAGAATATCATTTCTTTATTTAATTGTCACCACCTTTTCTTTCAATATCGCGCCAACTGTCATTTAGCACAACTAAATAATTTCTCAAAGTGAAGATTTGTTCTCCTAAGGTGTTCCATGAATTTATCGTATCGGGTTTTGAGCGATGCAAATTGGTTGGAGATTTCCTTTAAGACCTATGATGGAGTCAGCTCAGAGTTATGTGAATCCACGTGCAGAGGTGATGGTAGTGTTGGTTGAGCGCCTTCATCAAATTGGGGTAAGTCTGGGATGTAATCCATCTGGTCAATTAGATCCATGTTCATGATATACCTTTGAACCTGAACCTCTTGTCTTTGCTCTATGGGTCGTGCGACATATGTTCCCTATGGCGCGATCAAATCCCAACAATTCCTCCAATAAGGTATAATGTTTGATTGAAGTCACCCTCCATTTCATAGCAGTTGGCTTTGCCTGGAATTAATTCCAACAAATAAACATTTCACAAACATTGTCCATGACTTTTGTTAGCGTTACTCCAAACACCGTCTTCAACTTCGAAATACTTGGTTGAATCCTTCTAAGAATGTTTGGTTGAATCATTCTAAGAAAATCCGTTTAATCCACTAAATAAGTCATGGACCTCACGCCATTTATCCATAAGCACTTTTTTATATTATTCTTATTTAACCCGACTAAACCATATTTGTGGAGATTTTCGAGAATGTTGTTGTAAGCTTGGAACACCCAATTGTCGTCAACTCTCTTACCCAGTCAAGCTAAGTTTATCATAACAGACAACAATCAAATATTCATATCTTCCGTCCATTTAGTGAATTCACAAAGGTCGTCAGATGAGTTTAAGACAAGACCCTTCCCCCTATTCATGATGTCCTATGGAAAAAAAAAATAATGCAATGATATAAAGAAAAAAATCATATAAAAGTGTGAAACCAACCCAACTTTTAATTATAAATAAGAAATGTCTAAACACTTCCATTAATCAAATAAACTTTTCAAACACATTCATTGTTTTCATAATCATGCCATATTTGATTTGCCATTACATCCTTAAGGTTACACTCATGTCTATAGTTAACTTCACAATCTTAAGTATTTTTTGAATCTTCTACTAGTTTCATCAACTCCTAATCTACTTCATCAAGGAATGAGTCATTGTTGTCTACCCCTCGTATGAAGTTATGAATAATACAACGTGTCAACACTATTTTTGTCATTGAATCAAAAGAGTAACGAGGTTCAATTATGCTTGATATAATTGCAAATCATTTTTTCAGCACATCAAATATCTTTTCAATAACATTTCAAAGTGATGAATGTTAGTGGTTAAAAAACTCTAATGGATTTTGTGAATCCTTTATGTTGTACTCCTTTAAGTGATATTTTACTCCTCATATGATGTAATTATGTTTCGATTTAACATAAATCTTGCATCTCCAAGAAAATACTTTCCTTCAGTTCATTTAAAATTCCATGATTACCACTATTCACAACCCATATATATATATATATATACCCGATATAAATTGTTACAGCAAAATAAAATTTAGTTAAAATTATAAATAAACTAATTCATATTCTATATATATATATAGTAAATTTATATAAGTACAAAACTTTTAACTTCAGTTCTTCTTGGGTTATTTAAAGTTTGTAAAAATTATATTAAATTAAATTTCTAATAATTAATCATAATAATTAACATAATTGATCATAAAAAAACAAAAATTAATTCTTATAAATTACAAAATATGTATGAAAATAAATAATTTGCATCTTTAACTATGTTATGATTATTGTATCTTTTAGACATAAATTAAATGAAGTTAATTTCTAACTTCAGGTAATTAAAATTGCAGGTTCTAAAACCTTTGAATATATTTTTAATAAAATACAATATACATGTCAGAAAATTAATAGGAAATTATGATTTTTTAAAATTACAACTAAATAATACGATTACAATTAAATACACTAAAATGCATACAATTACAATTATGATATGTTTTTATTAGTTTTTAGAATAATTTTAGAAAAATAAAACGACAAATAAGAATCTTGTCAAACTCCATTGAATTTTTTTAAAATTTTTAAGACTCGGTAAATCACAATTTAATACGAACGAATAAACATATTTAAATCATCAATGTATATCTAACTAACAAATCATTATGTCTCACTGATTAACAAACTAAATTAAAAGAAATAAATATATTGCATGCAACTTAATTGACTACATTAAGATATTTATAATTACCAATTAACATACCACTTTGAATTAACAAAATTATATTAACACTGACAAAGAAAAACCTGACGAAGACCAACAAAGAAAAGCTTTTATAGCTCCAAACCACCACCTCACCAAACTACAAACAGGACCATCCCTCACCAAGACCACTTCAGCACACACCACTGCACAAGCAGCCACTGAAACTCATCAAAAACTGCATCCAAGGAATGAATAAAATGCAAGATTTCTCACCAGAACAACCTTGTAATTGCAGTCCTGAAGAAGATGACCACGTCTTCCCCTGTCGACAACACCTCTTTCTCCTTCTCCTCTACTCACTTCAACAACTCCCTTAAATATTAGAAGAGAAATAAATGTTCTCAACATTCACAATGATGCCTTCTAATACAACCAACTACCATCATTAGTCAAATAAGCACGGAGACGCAGAAGAATTTGTACTGTTTGTGCAACCAATTTTATGCATGTAGGAATCTTGGTAAGCTCACACTTTTGTAGAGCTTCATTTCAAAATAAAGTCATTATTTTTGTATTTTACATTTGTACTGTTTGTGCAACGAATTTTATGCATGCATGAATCTTGGTAAGCTCACACTTTTGTAGAGCTTCATCTCAAAATAAAGTCACTATTTTTGTATTTTACATGTAAGTGTACAGCAAATCAACCTATATTTTTGCATCGGAGCGTGGATGAATAAAACCTTCTTTATGCAAATCGGTTACTCCAAATGCTTTCACATCCATGAAAATAAACATTCAACTAAATTGCTCATCCTTCCTTCCACACATGCGTTAACATTACCATCGCTTGATACAAATAGACTTTTAAAGTAAATAACTCGAACTTTATTTTTTCAAATATATTTATTCATTTCATGCTTTCTCAAATCTATCTTTAAAAATAAACAAAGCCTCAAAATTTTGTAACATAATCTTATTTAAAGTTTTAGTTCTTCATAATGTAAGAAAAGTCAAGGTAAAGAAAATTAGATTTTTTTAGTTTTATAATTTGGTTTATAAATGATAATTTGCTTGTGAATTAAATTAAAATTCTTGAATGTGCAAACTTAAGGATTGCATTGTTTGCTTTTTAAAAATATGTGAAAGTTTCGGAAAATAAAATTATATATTTTGAAATGAAGATGTTATAATATTTATGAAACCTCTTTTTATTTTGAATCCTTCGTAAATTGTAAAAACCAAATTTATAATGATGGGACTCTGTCGAGTAATTTGGTGTTTAAATTGTATTTTGTTAGACCTTAAAAGGGTTGGATGAATGTTTTATAGTCATAGCTTAAATTTGCGAACGAAAGATAATTGTTATATTAAATCAATATATTAGTGTAAAGTTTGTTTGACTAATTTATTTGAAAGTGCGAATCAGTAATCATTGCATTATTGTTTTGAGACATAAGTCAAATTTGAAGTGGAATGATTGTGAAAGTTTTGAAGTTGTTAAATGCAATGAGTAAAATTTATTCTTCATTATGTGATAGCCGTAAAGCCCACTTTCTTTTTCTAAACTTTTGGGCGCAGTTGAAAAAAGCCAAGGTCAGCCATTAGTTTCCTTATAGGAGATTTTTTAGCCTTCTATTTTGTCTTCGGATGCCAAAACAACTTATTTTTCTTTCTCCCTTATCTGAAACAGAGCTGAGCTAGGAAAGTTGTGAAACTCTCCTTCGAACTAGCAGAATGTTCCTTCTTCCATGTAAGTTGAGCACAAACTTCTGTTTTTTTCTCCTTTTCCAACTCTATTGCATTGGTTCTCTCATGGGTTCTTCCTTAGAATCTTATTTTCGTTCTTGTGTTGGTATTTTCAGCCCTCTAATTTGATCCTGAAGCTATGGTGCTCATTCTGTTAGTGTCTTCTCCTCCTCAAGTTTAGCTCTCAGTTAAGCTAAGGGAAGCTAATCTCAAAAACTTTTAAAGTGATGTTTTTTTTTTCTAGTTTTGCTTAAGGTTGGGTGTTGAGATATATTGGACTGATGATTGTATGGAATGGAGTTGGTTGCATGTTTGTTTATGCTCTGGTTTGTGGTTTTGCATGTGTGAGCGCAGGTAGGGATCTGCTGTTCTCGCATGAGTGAGGGATTTTTTGCCCAAACGAGAAGCTTTCGTCTAAACGAAAATAGCAAAAATTTGTCCCTATTCTCTGTCTCAAGTTGTCGCCTGAGCGAGAGTAATGTCGCCTAAACGAGATGAGTTAGCTTAAGCAAGAACTCGTGATACTCTCTATTTGCAATCTCGCCCAGGCAAGGGTGTCTGGCTTCAGAAACGAGGGACTCTTGCCGCTTGAGCGAGATTAACAGCAGAATTGTGCAGAATTGTTTTAATGACTTGATTGCTTTCATGATCGAGTGATTTACCCTTAAGCATAAAGAAGGATACCATATATAAGTTTTATGTGATGTAACGAGATTGAAATTGATGTGCTTAATATGTATATAATATGAGCTTGATATAATTCCATGACTTTCTTGGGGGCACCTTATGATGGTGTTGTAGTATGTGTAATGAAATAAGGATTCAAGTAAGACTACATCTTGATACCCTAATGAATCAATCAGACTCATAGGATAGACTGGTTCAAATATTCACATAGAGTATACTGACTGGTTCAAATATTCACATAGAGTATACTGATTCAAGCGTTTACATAGAGTATTCAAAATGTTTTATAGGTACTCAAAATCTATTTGCATATATCTATATATCAAAATTATTTTTACTAGCTTATCCACAATTCTAATTCTCTTATCATTTATGTCAAGTCTAATTCTCTTATCATTTATGTCAAGTGACCTATTTTATTATAATATGTGATATTTTATTTACTAAAATTTATCTAATCAATATAATGTCAGAATAGTTAATTTAATTTAAAACCACGTGTTTGAATATATGTAGTTTATTTTTTTTGTTAGTAACATATGGTCATTCCAACATCTTATTTAACTACCGTACATGAACCAAAGAATTAAAACCAATGATAAATAAAAGTTAAGACGCTAAAATTGGTAACATTTGTTCATGAACTAAAATTACTAAAAAAGAAATATTGAAAACCTAAGAGTCTATTTTGTAAAAGAATAACTGACTAAAAATACTATGTTCATTTAAGAAAACTAGAAAACACAATACTAGGACCAAAATAGAGAATGACCACTAAAACATTTTGCCGTGTTAAAATTAAAACTGAATTGGCCACAAGCTCCAGCGACGTTTTTGGAATGGAAAGGAAAAGACATTCTAGGGTTCCAATATGAGCTTCCACTGCCACATGCACGCCAGAGATATGAACGAATGCGAAATTATGATATCAATAAGCAAAACTTGATTTTGTAACAAGAAATACTAGCTTTAGATCCTACACGGTATGAAGGGAATAACAATTCTAATACTTTCACTATTTTTGATTTAGGATATTTGGAACTAAATTACAACAAAATTGAGCCTGTTATAAGGCTTTGTGGGAAAAGGGTAAATCAATCATAAGCCCTTGTTTTTGCGTTTATGTCTATCACTGCTATTGTTGCCATCGCTTCCACCAGTCTTCCTAACTTTGTGCGGTCTTTTTGATGCCTGACATGACAAAAATGTATAAAAGTCAGAATACAGAACAATCTAAAAGAAAGTAACAACTAAAGACACTATTCAGTAACAACATTGTATTCATATTTTATATGCATTCACAACATCTTTGTTTCCCTCCTCTCCAAATGCCCCTCTTCTCTTGGCCTTCACAGTTAAAGATTCAGAAATGGCATAAAAGTAAGGTAAAATTGATGATAAAAGGTTGATCATACCAAAGCGGAGATAGCCTTCAGAGGGTCTCCATCTTTTCTTAATTTTCTCTTGGATCCTTTGCGGCGATTATTATTTCCCATTGCATCCCTCGCAAGTTTGACCATTTCCCTTGCCTCTTTCGTTTGTTTGTCTAATAGGTAGTCAGGCACATCACGCAGGTGCGGAGGCGGAGCATTCTTGCTCAAAACTTTGTCGTGCTTCAGTAGATCTGCTCAAATATGATTTTGATATTTTAAATTCAACTTTAATATTAACGGCAAGAATGCCTTATCCAATCAGCAAGCATAATAAATGTGTCAATGACATATTTAACCATAATATCAACCAATTACCTAGGTCTTTTGGATTAGTCTCAAAATGGGCTTTCAACCTTCAAAGAAACACAGGAATGCAGCAATAAATTAGAATGGGAAAAAACTTAAGATCATAGTTGTTTTCAATAATACACCAAATGATATACCAAGTACTCACTTTTCAGAGTTCAAAATTTCATTCCTCAAATCCTGCGCTCGTGATTCTCGGACTGCAATTCTGGTTACACTCTTGGCAACATCCTGCAAGAGAAAGTCAACATCCCATTAGTTGCAAAAGCAGCTGGTTAGACCAGATATACTCATGCATAGCATATGCATATCCACTTAAAATCAGGTAAAAAGAGAAGGCAAAGCAAGATATATTCTATACGCTATCCATTCAAAAGAAAAACATACAAGTGTATGTACAACATGCAGGTCCATGCTTGACGTAAGGGTAGTAAAAAGCAATTAAAATATTGACACATAAGATCATTTTTTTATCAAGCGGAATTTCAAGTTAACAACCTAATACAGAAGGAAAAGATACTAGTAGTCAAACAAAAAAGCTCTCTTAGGTTTGATGGATCAATAGAATCCATTTTAGTTTTTCATCTTCAACAATGAATAATGACAAATACCCAGTTTTGTGTACACAGTTCTTTTTTCAAAAATTATCCCAGACTGTTTGCTTCTTCTCAGATGAAAGCTCCCACTACCAACAAAATTGTCTCCAATCAAATTATATTTGTTAACTTTCAGTAATCTATAAAACAGTCTGGGATAAACTTTTATTCAAAAACAAAATTAAATATTTCAACTGCTACCCACAAACAAATCACTCCCTCACGCACGTATGAATATTCATTTTAGCTGTTACCCACAACACAAGCAAATCACTCACCAATGCATGCCTATTAATAATATAAAACTAAAATTAATATAAACTTTAAAAATTTTAACTCTACAAAATAAGATAACAGGATGGAAGTACAGGTACACATGCGCTACTTTGTTTCTGCTAGTCAAGAGTAAAGGAAATAATAAATCACCTCTGCCCTATACCGTAACGATTCAACAGCGTTCTTGGTGAGAAGGGGAAACTCGGCAATAGAACTTGTGCCTTTGTTTTCGTCATCCCCAACAAATGATCTTATTTTTTCTAAAGTATCCATCTCATCCGGAGAAACCTGAGATGAAAAAAAAGAAATATCTAAACGACACACTAATATGCAGATTGGTGCCATTTAGGATCTCCATGAAATACCCAATGTACAAGAGAGAGAGAAATGAAACCAAGAATACATTTATAATGTAGGCATTAAGAAAAAAAGTGGATTTGTTTTGTCCTAGGAACTCACCAGAGAGACAGAAGTACCAGAATTGTATGCTCTTCCTGTACGTCCAATTCGATGTACATATCCCTCAACATTTTGAGGCATTTCAAAGTTTATAACCTTTTCATCAAGAAGAGAAAGCATTAACTAATTGATTTTAGTGAACAGGGCTTCCTCCCTAAGAAACAAGGATGTAAATTAGAAGATGCAATTTACTAAGTAACATAGTACACACCGGTTACGAACAATAGGATATGCAGAACAATTTCAAACATGCCAACATCAGACCAGAGAGATACATACAGAGAGAACTTGCATACCGTGAATACATTTTTAAAGTCAATCCCCCTTACAACTCCGAATTCAGAATCTAATTTTGCTTTAGCACGTTTTCTAGACTTCCGCGATATGGCATTACTTTCCTTAGGCACTTCATCCTTTGCCTTTGACTGACTAAGATCTGTTGCAATTAGATAATCAAATAGGCCCGCATTGAATTCCTGATAAGAACAAGTTTGTCACATTGTGTGAGAAAATGGGGATCCATAAATCATAATGAATTGATAATAAAAACAACTTTTCAAGAAAATATAAACTCCTCAAGTTTTGTTGGCAGGAATATGTAGCACCAGGTTAAGTAGAAAGCTCTTAGCAGCTATTGCCCAAATAAAAGAAAGAATTGAATGGCATTGCCTACCTCCAGAATATGGAGACGGGAATTCTGAGGCAACTCAGGATTTAAAACAGCAGATCTGATCCCAAACTACAAGGAAAAAAAAGGACAAATGTGAGAGAGTGAGGATTAATGACAATAAAATAATCACACTGCAAGTATAGATGTTTCAAACCCATCGCTGATTCAAAACATAATCCAAACATTTTGGAAAGATGTATTGGGCAGGGGGGATTCAAAGCGCATAAGTATTTATTAAATAACCATTATCCGATGAATTGATACAGTATGAAAATTGACACAAACAAAATAGAAATAATTCACATGTTTAACTTGGGTAACTATATACTAAAACAAAAGTACAGAAAAAGAGGGAGGAGAAAGAGAGGAAGCAATCAACTTTGCATTTGCATATTCTTTCATCAATTTTTCTTACATTCTAGCCTCGAATCCTTTGCATTCACGAGAAGTAAAGGTTTAGAATTGTTGTTTTTAGTTGAAACTTTAAAGGAGAAATACCATTCTAAGGAACTTACCCGTATGGAATTCTTTGAGGTAAACCTACAACTCATTTGTTTTGGGATTTTTGTTTTATGGCATGACTGGGTTGCGGTTGTGGTTTTGACAAGTAGAAAGTTAAATCCTAGGCTTTATATTGGTTCCTTTAAAACTCCAGGCCTGTAAATTGGCGGTTTGGTAAATCTATATTACCCATTATTATGGGTTTTGGAATAGATTTCTGAAATCTTGAAATTAATTTGTTGATGCTCAGATTCAGAGGAAATTACTCCAGTAGCTCCTCCTAAATGCATTGATAGAGATCAAACTAGTCCTTTATAGTAGCTAAACTACTTGGTGACAACTTTAATGAGTGTTCCAAGCTAATAATTTGCATAAAAAGTGTTTATTATCTTTTATGCTGATTTCCATATTTTAATAATTCTATCATTTAATTTCCTCTTATACTACGAGATTTTATATTTCAGAACAGTAGTGGTGGGTGGTGACTTCATGTACAATTTAAACAAGTATTGATTTGAATGATGAAAGACTTGAGATAGAATATAGTCCTGACAGATTGGTGTAATTTTACTTCTCATGGTATATTTGATTGCGTTTTCATTATGGGTGCGGTAACAGGTCATTATTTGCTGTAAAAATTGAGAAATGAAGGCTGAGAGTTAAATGTGGTTTGTCCTATTTATATTGTTTGTCATAATGAAGAGATAACACAGTTTACGAGACTAGTTCCCGTAGTATACATCATGGTATACCATTTGCCACAACAAAGAAATGTGGCCTATTTAGATATCAAATAAGATCTGGGCCCTAATGAGTGATAACCATGATATTTGACACAATGGGTTGGTATTGTTTCCTCATTTACTGGTGTAATTATTAACAATGAGTTTCATAGAAAACTGCAAATCCTAGTTGAGTTATATTTATATTTTTGAATAAATTCTAAAGAAGCATTGGCATTGGCTTTATATCTTGTATCTGATATCTCTTTCTCCATTTTGTTACCATAAATTCATATTTCCACTTCAACACTCAAATAACGTTTGTTTATACTTTCTGACTACTTTGTTTACTAAACTCTTAATAAGACTCCTTGACTCACATTCCTTTCTCCTTTTCCTCATATTCTCTCGTATTGCCAAGTAGATTGTTCCTGGGGTTGGCAGGTTTTCCCAGGAGTTTTCTCATATTTTGATAGGTTTATATTAGAGTTTTGATAGAGTTCATAAAAAATACGCACTCGATCAAGAAATTATCCAAAAAGCAAAAGCATAAGCTATTAAATGAAGGATCATGAATGGTTTTACTTCTACCACAAAACTTTAGGCAAGAGTCCTATGGGCTTGAAGTGATGAAAATGCACCAGTCCACACGAAATGTCATACATATTAACAAGTAACTAAAGTTGAACACGAACCAATGATTGTTTATGAATAGTTATATATCAAACGCATACCTTTTCCAAGAATAGTTTCAATCTGAAACTCATGTCTATGGTATTAGTGAATATCAGAACTTTCTTTTGGACCAATCCCAACTTCAATACACCAAGGATGTAAAGTAACTTATCACTGGCAGAACATGAGATCTGACACAAATAGTTAATAAAAAAAGTTAAAACTTGATCAGTTCCATAGAAAAACCGGAAAGATACAGCCATAAATAAAGATTAAAAAAAAACCTAAAAATTCTATTGTGCAAGTTCATGCTTCCAAACATGCTCTAGCTGAATCAAACGACTTTTTTAGTTTTAAAGTCTTAAAATCCTTCTCACTCCAAATCAAATTTTTCCTTGCTAGAATGGTTCATTTCCTTCTAATATAAATGAAGAAAGATCCCAAACAGAGAAAAATGGTAAACCCCCCTTCCAAATAAGGGCTCATGCTACGCATTACTGTCATAACATGAAGATTTTATTAAAAAATAAATAAATAAATAAACAGAAAAACAAGGGAGACAACACCAAACCCATAATAAAAGTACATTGCACACAGGCAAAAATACCTATTATAGAAAAGCTAAGCAACTACATAGATGGAAAAAAGTAAACCAATGCAACATCAGTAGAAAACTAAAGCTCAATAATCAAATTCCTCAACATATTAAGAGATACAATCTGCAAAAGGCCTTTAAAACTCATTAGTGTTTTTTAGAAATCCTTGCTTTGAAAGATTTAGTACTAACTTTCTTTGACCTACTCCTACCATATTTCCTTGTTCTCTATAGAAAGAAATTATGCAATATTTACGAAGATACAACAAATAATTAACGTAACTGCAATTAAGTTCACAATCATAAAAAAGACAGGTAGAAATACATTACCCAAAACTGCTGAACATTTTTAGGAATGATCTCATCCTTATTATTTCCCATTTCACTCAAAGTCAAAACAGATGGGTTGTGTAGAATCAGCTTCTTTAGTTTGTCAACATCCGCACTGCAGACAGTACATTAGAAACAAATAAATGCACTAGATGAGATATTAAACAAATGGTGAATAGGAAAACACTTTACCATTAAAATTTCATAGAAATAATATTTCATTTAGCCTATAGCTAACATAATATATAATCTACAAATGTACTAGAAAAATTACCATGTTTGTTTTCATTTTCATATGACGAAGATACAACAAGCAAGCAAATCCTTACGTAGGGGACAAAAATGAAGCTGTTCGCACTCATGCAAGCTAAACTCACACTATTGAATAAAGAACTCATTGTTGAGCAAACTTTACAAAATTTGACAAATAATGTAGATACTAAAATGTAATAATCCAATGGACAAAACAATTTAAAATAGTTTATGAAAAGCTATTGTTGGTGTTAAACTAAGTGTAACTCATATTAGTGTGAACTAATATAATGATATAACTCAATGACCAGATTAATGAAAATCACATTTTGTGTAAAGCTATTGATAGGGTAAAAGTGAGTGAAACTCTTTAGTGAGAACTAATTACTAATTACACCTTATATACGCACATATACATATAAAGAGAGGGATTTAAAAATGACAGGAAACATGAAAAATATCATTAGTGGAAGAAACACCATAAATAACACACCTTGATGTTGCAGACATAAGAAGACACTGGCAACTTCTGGGAACATGAGGTGTAAAAGCTTTTATATCATTCTCATACCCATATGATAGAAGAAGATCTGCCTGAAAACATTATTTTGAACATTAATTGGGTCACAAAATACTAAGCAAAGATCGTTCATCAGCTACTTGAAATGTTAATAACTCCATTAACCAAAGCGTGAAAACAGGAAATCAATGAAAACCAGCAAGCCCAACAATAATATGTTGGATAGCAAGTGTATCATTAACACAGTCGCAAATGCTCCGTGAATGTAAAACTTAAAACAAACTGGTATTTGTTTCAGAAATAGACAGTAGCCGATAAGCAAAGATTCTAAACAAACAATACACTGCATCTGGTTTCACCTCATCAAGAACAAGAGTTTCAAGGGATTCGTTAATGGATGCCGCCTTAAGTATGCCACCGGACAAACACTTCGCTACGCAAGCAGGAGTGGAGATCAAAATATCAGGAGGTCCGGCCAATGCTGCCCGCTACAAACCCAATTCAGAGACAATTACAGCAAAGCACATTCTAAAACAAATTGTAGACATAAAAAGTGTAGCAGATGAAGAAATTAACTTCCTTCCTAAACGAAAGGAACGATATTTTAGAAGACATAACCAACCAAGTCATTAGCAAGCATGTTGCTATTCAGCTGCACAACTTTCAGTTTAACTCTGCATAACTCAACCAGCGACAACACTTCCGCATACACCTGAGATAGGGAAAGAAAGAAACAACACGAAATTAAGTTACTATTAGAAAAAAAAAAAGTATAACAGAAATCGAAACAAATTAACACACCTGTTGACACAGTTCGCGAGTAGGGACAAGAACAATAGCATTGGGCGCAAGCTTCTTCCGATCAGCACTAACGGTAAACAGTTTCTGAAGCAACGGGAGAAGATACGCTAAGGTCTTTCCTGAACCTGTTTTGGCGCGTGCAACCACGTCCTTACCTTCCTGGAAAGAGAGAGTGAACAAGTTTAGGTTCAAGTGAAGTTGAACGGTGAATTGCGAAAGGTGAAGCTCGAAAGAAGGGTAACCAGAATGAGTGGAATCGCGACGCCTTGAATTGGAGTTGGTTTCTCTATCCCTTTCTTTTGTAAGGCGCGAAGGAGACGAGCGTCCACGCCGAGTTCTTCGAAGCTTTGGTTATCTGCTTCTTCTTCTTTTTCTTCTTCTTCCTGAACTGTTTCTTTCAACTTGGTTTCCGCCATCACGAGTCGGCGAAAGTCAGAAGTTTGAGTCGTAACAATTGTTCAGGTATCGATGCTGTGGCGGAGGCCAAAATTTGAAAGCCGGTGGTTTGAGTTTTGAACACCTGCAACTGCCTTTTGTTTAGGTCTTCAGAACACACGCTTGAAAGCATTCAAACATGCGTAATGCCCATGGGTGGTGCCATGAGTTATCGGGCCCAATTTATTGGGCCGCTTCACATGTGTTTAATTTATGGTCATTTCTTCATACAACTCAGATTTTTATATTTCAGACCTGTATGATTCAGAATATAATTTTTTATATTTTAAGATGTAAAAATGAAAATTGTATTTTAAGTTATATATTCTTAGATAAAAAATTATATTGTAAATTGTATATTTTAAAATATAAAAAGTATATTTAAGATTATATATTTTAGAATACAAAATTTATATTTTAAATTATAAAATCTAAAATAAAATAATTTATAAGATTGTAGGTTGAAAGTATAGAGGTAGAGAAAGAAATTGTCTTAATCCATAGTTAGTTTTTTCCTTTTTTTCTTGTGTGTTTTGATTCGGCCCGGCTTGATTATATTGTTTAGAAATTAAATCCTTCTTGACTTGTTTAAAAAAAATTATAAAATTATATTTTTATTTTTTTCTATTTTTTTAATAGTTGGTTTGAGATTATATTTACCAAGGGATTTAACAAACTAAATATTTCAAAATATTTAAATAGTACCTTTTCGTTAATAATATTATTATGTTAGATTTTATTAATGATTCACACTATTACAAAAACTCATATTTTTTGTCAATTTTGTTTTGAAAATTTTTTCGTAGAAAATACATACAAATTTTGTTGTGAAAAGGATTTTGCAAGAAATTGCTACCAATTTTTTTGCAAAATATTTTGTATAAAACACTTTTCGCAACAAATTTTGTAGGAAATACTAGCAAATTTTATAATTTTGTAGGAAATAATTACCCACGAAGGAGTTACTTGCCAATTAAAATTTTTACAAAAAAAAAATGGTAGAAAAAAGTATTTTTTTATAAATTTTTTTAAAAAGTTTGTAAGAAAAATCCTATGTAATGTGAGAATTTCTAATAGTGTCATAACCATAGAAAATAATAAGGAAAAGATACATAGGAGATGAATAATTTGTTTCTTTTATTAATCTCTAAACATTATAATAAAAATGAAAATATAAAAAATAAAAATAGTCTATTAAGATTATGTGATTGCATAGACATGCATATTGTTAAAATTTGAAATTGTGTAATTGGCTCTTTGAAAATCTCAAAAAAATATTGGAATTCCTTGGAAATTATAATAATTAAAAAAAATTAACAAAATTAAATAGATATTTGAAGTAAAAGATAATTTGGGTAGTTAGTTATAATTTAAAAGATTTATTTTATTAGACTACTAGTGGAAATACATAGTACTATTTTTGTGTCTTTTTATTTTAGCAAAATTTATTGAACTATACTTTTTTTTATTAAAAATAATTATATATAGGTATAGATGATAAATGATAATGAAATATTTTACTTGATATAAGATAGTTAAAATAATATTTAGTGGAATATTTTAGAATATAATATATAATATGTATTGTCCCAAATATATCATTCGTTTCTCACACAATCAGTTTGAAAAAATGTTTAGGCCAAAAGCATGTACAATTGACAAGAAGTGTGTCTCCTAAAGACCGAGCTATATAAAAAAAAGAAGCATACAATGAATTAGGAAAATAAGTTTATAAGGACTAATTTCAAAAGAAAGCATACAATCAATAAGGAAAGCATGTTTCCATAAGACCGAGCTATTAAGAAAGTGTTGGGGAATCCAAGTGAATCTAAATTATACATTAAGTAAAAATGAGAAAGTTTGGCATCGTATAAGGATGAAGACACATAAACTCATTGTCTTAAGATTTTTGGGTTAAAAGTGGAGTCAATCCCTTGTCTCATTGGTGTTGTATCTCCCTAGTAATCCTTCCTCGAAATACCAAACAATTGGTATTGCACCTAAGAGTGAGATTTCTAGTAAGACAATTGTTGAGCGAGAGATGATTGCAAGTAGTATCAATTGTCCCATGACAAAGACCAAGTGGCCTAGGTCACAATCGAATTGTGACGTTTGGGCTATTACACTTGTAACTTGTAACTTGTAAATAAAAAGAGTTGTGTTTTGATTAATGATTATAGCTTTTGACCTAATGGTAAGCGCTCGATTCTAACAAAAATCTCACAACCACCCATGAAAGAAGGTCTCCTAAGGGTCGAGTTATGAAAAGAGAAAATACAAAAGATCGAAAAAGGAATTCAATATCATTCTGAAGTCGACCAACACCAAGATAGGTACTAAACCGATCACTACAAAGATTGGTGTGGGCCTGGACAAGAATGTGAAGATTTTGTGATATTTTGTTATTATTGTAACCTATATTCGTTAAATATTATAAACCAACATTTAGAGTTAATATTTATTAAGGTAGTTATTATTTTCTAACTTATTAATATTTTAAAAGATATCCTTAAAAAAAGAAAGGATGATGTAATGATATACCATCCCGGGAATAACCGATCTCAAAATGATCATTTTGATTCCAATCCGATAAAGACTTATCATGAAATACAACAAGTTTCATTAAAGATCTGACATGGATCGAGGTGACTTTTCAAGATGTATATCTTAGTAGATTTAACATGTATATATGTACAAATTTCTACGACCTTTAACATGTATATATTACTAGATTTAATTATTAGATTGTTTTTCGTGTTGATTTATAGAAGATTTCATTTCAAGTATAGTAGTTTTGTGACATTAAGATAGAATTTCATGTATAATATTATAAATAGAACGAATTATCTTATCTTTGTCAATGGTCTTACTAACTAGGTCTTTGTAGGAGGTTATAAAGGATTAATCATACAAATTATGAGACTGTATAATGTTGTATAGTCTCGTGCGATTTAGGATTAAAGTTTTAATGTATTATAACTTTGTCATTTTTTATTTTTTATGATTAATTAAGAAATTGTTTGTTTGTATATGGAATTATGAATGAAATGGAAAAAATATATATAAAAAAGTAGAATCATGATATTAGGGATGATATGGATCAAATATTTTTCTTCTTGTGCTAAACACAAACTTGGATATTATTGTAGTAAAAACATGCATCTAATAATTGTCGTCCTATGTACGAAAAGATTGAAAATTTACATGAATTAACTTTTCGTCAATAAAAAATATTCAAAGTTTTATATCAAGTGTTTTCTTTAAATACTTTTCAAGCTTATATTTGTTTAAAGAGATTAATCATGTTATTTGTAAAAATTTATTCCATCCATATGCAAAAATTTCCCTTACCTTTGTGTTGTCTTTTACTTTCCTTATTACAGGAATGCAAATATCTTTATCCTACAAATGGAATTCAAATGGAAAATAATAATTAAGTCCAAAAAATTATGCTTTTAAATGCTAAACATTAAATTTAAGAAATTAAAATACTTTTTTAAAATTTATTTTATCTTTTAAATTTGAGAGATTACCTTCTTTAATTTGGAAGATTAACTTTTTTTTTTATTTGTTGGATATCATTGATTTAAATCAAGTACATAGAAACATTATGGAACGCAACGGCACAAGAGCTTATTTCAACCATTTTTTAATTTTTTAATTGAGAATTCAACATCTTCCCATACCCTATTTTATTGCAAAGTTACCTCATGTTACCATTTAAGAAAAACTTAGTTGCCATTCAGGTGTAGTGTAAGCTTTGTCCCAAACACAACATATTTGCAACTTATTTCATTGCCTTCACACAAAAGTAATAGAAAATCCAAATCCCATCAAACCCTAACAATGAGCATTTAAAAAAAGAAATCCTCACAGACAAAAATCTATAAAATTTGTGTTTTCTTTTTTTTCAAAACCAATAGTAACCACAAAGCTTATGAAATGAAAATAAATTAGGATTTGAAATATCTTACAGACAGGGGTCGGAAAAACTGCATCAATAGAGTGTACAAAATCAACCCAACAACAACAACTAGTGCGAGAACAAAAAAAGTGGAAACAAATAAAGGAAAGAATGTAAAAAGAATTTCGAGGTAGAAGAAAATCCAATTTCATTGACACAAAATATAAAAATTTCAAAATTTTAAATACCATATAGGATTCCATATAGATGTGTGAAAAAAAAAGATGTAGTCAATATAATAGAATAGAAGAATATATACGTACGTACATGATGTTTCTTCAATAAAAACTAATTATAGGAGTAATAGAATAGAATAATACATTTGCAAATTAATTAGATGCATCTTCCAAAAAAAATATATGAATTTTTACTTAGTTAGTTATTATTTTTATCATTAATATGGTAGGACCCATCTAGCAATTTTCCTCTTCTCCACGTGTTGGTGGTAATGAAGTCAAGTGAGTTGAAGTTGGATGGTGAGAAAAAGGTGTCAAGAAGAGAATTGAGGAGTAAAAGATAGATAAGTAAAAAAAATATATAAAAAAAGGTGATAATTGTATTTCCTTTAGTTAAATATGTTTTTAATATTAAAATTATTATAAAAATGTATGTTTACCGTTAAATTAGATTATAAAATGTTGTTAAATATGTTTTTGTCCCTTAACTTTTAGTAAATTTTGAAATTAGTTTATTTTGAAATTTTGGACCAATTTAGTCATTCATTTTTCGAAATACATGAATTTAGTCTTTTTAATCAAATTTCTGTATATTTATTTTATGTTTCGTACGCATTTCAGGATTGTATTTAAGTTGTTTATACTGTTTGACACATTTTCGCTTTAATGTTAAGTCAAATATTATTATAAAATGCGCTTGAAATGTCAAATAAACCTACCAAAATTTGATTAAAATGACTAAATTCACGTATTTTGAAAGATGAAGCACTAAATTGGTTCAAAGTTTTGAAATGAACTAATTCCAAAATTCACTAAAAGTTAAGGAACTAAAAACACATTTAACCTTAAAATATTTTGTCTTAACGGTGTTAGGTAAATATTTATTTTTAATTTAAGTTATATTATACTTTAATATGAACGTTTTTATAAATGGTTTTACATTATTTTTATAAAATGTGAAGAGTAAATATTTTATATTTGTGAATAAAATATAATTTTTATAACTATTTAGAAACGATAAATATATTTAATAATTAATTTTAGTATCTTCTAACAAATTAACGTGAATCGCAATGAATATTAAAAAAAATATATCAAATAATATCTTTATGAATAGTAAGATGAAATTAAGAAAGTATTAATAACTAGAAAAAATAAACTCTTAAATTTGTTTACTTTTTCTTAAACTACAGTAGATAAATAAGAGACCATAAATTAATGTTGTGTTTGATCCGACACTATTTTTATTTGGATTTGTTTTTCTATAATCCAAATAGTAGATGTATACAAACAATTATTCTATGTATACAAACGTAACTATAAGTTATAAATTACAATACATATGATATGTTTCTTAAATTTTAAAATACCCCTCTTAAAAATTATAAAAGAAAAAAATACAGGACTGATGAACAGTGTTCAAATCCTAAAAATTCTGTAACAAAAATGTAATTTTAATCACACATCTTCTCGCTTAGTTTCAATTACGAATTTTGTCATCTAATTTTATTCTTGTAATCTTATCAACATAATTTGATGTTTGTCATTTTATTATTTCATTAAATTCTAAGAACGTGTAGCTGTATTATCAAAAAAATTAAAATGAATCAACAACACTAATATCTTAAAGAAGAAAAAAAAATTATAACATTTTACAGCTTAAAAAAAAATCTTAAATTAGCAACATTTGAAGATATAGTAATCCATTTAGCGACCAACATGTGAAATTGATAAAAAATAATAAACTAAAAACATGATTTACCCAAGAGAAATACATATAATTATCATGCCCCTATTAAGATATTTGATTGGTAGAACTAAAAACTCAGTAAGAAAAAGTTTTACTTCTTTTAGTTCTTAAAGCATAGAATGAATATAGTTTTAATTCTGTAAATTAGAAAAAAAAATCATTTCAGTCTCCAAAATAAACAAAACGTGTACGTATTTAAAAAAATTGGAAAACAAACATTATTTGCTCTCATAAACTTAAAGAAGGCATAATCATTTTAATTTAGTTTGTTATTGTTAATCAAATTTAAAATTTATGGAAAAGTAATTTAACTTTACAACTTTGACGTTTGTTCTAAGTTACAAATAGGTTCATGCAGATGTAATTTCAGAACCACTGCTATTTTATTACAATATACGTCTCCAAAATTTCAAATTAATTTATTACATTCGTAATTAATCAATTTATATCAGAAGAAAAATATTATCTTAATATTTTATTTTGAAAAGGTGGTGTGTTTATTAATGTAATTAATGTAAGTTAAAAATCTGGAGGGGATAGAGAATGCATGTATTATAGCAGATACACGTCAGAGGTTGTTGAGTTCTCGTGTTTTCTTTGGGTGAAATTAGGTATGTTCAAAGGTTAAAATAAATATTAGTTTTTAATATTTGTCTTAGAAGGAGAAAGAAAAAAAAAGTAGTTAAGATTGTGAAAATCCATGTTTACACAAAGACATCCCTTGCAAAACAGGAAGACAATCCAACACAACACAACACGACAAAATACAATACAACTTCCCTTCTCTTGGACCTACCTCACCTTCCTCCAATTTTCAACTCCACACAAAACCAAAACCTTCCTTCAGAATCAAAAAACACTTCAATTTCTACCATAATCGAATCGATTCCATTCCCAATAATGTCCCACACACCACCGCAAGCCCTCGATTCCGAGGAGCCAGCCTCCGAATCCGCCGCCACTGCCGCCCAAACCCCCGACTCCCATGCCGCCACGCTCCTCCACCTTTCCTTCAACCAGGATTCCGGATGCTTCGCCGCGGCCACTGACCGCGGTTTCCGCATCTACAACTGCGACCCTTTCCGGGAGATCTTCCGCCGCGATTTCGGCCCCGGCGGCGGCGTTGGCCTCGTCCACATGCTCTTCCGCTGCAACATACTCGCCTTCGTCGGCGGCGGCGCCGACCCACGTTACCCCCCTAACAAGGTTATGATCTGGGACGACCACCAGTCCCGCTGCATCGGCGAGCTATCCTTCCGCTCTGAGGTGAAGGGCGTCCGTCTCCGGCGCGACCGCATCGTGGTGGTCCTGGCGCACAAGATCTTTGTGTACAACTTCTCCGATCTCAAGGTGCTGCACCAAATTGAGACCATCGCTAACCCTAAGGGCCTTTGCGACCTCTCCCACGTTTCGGCCACCATGGTTCTAGTCTGCCCCGGGTTGCAGAAGGGGCAGGTTAGGGTTGAGCACTACGCCTCCAAGAGGACCAAGTTCATCATGGCGCACGATTCCCGAATTGCGTGTTTTTCTCTCACGCATGATGGCAGGTTGCTCGCCACCGCCAGCTCCAAGGGCACCCTCATTAGGCTCTTCAATACCCTCGATGGTTCATTGCTCCAAGAGGTGAATTCAATGTCATTTCCTCTTTCTCTCTTTTGTTCAAGGATAAATCTCAGGTGTTGTTAGTATTGGTAATAGAATTAGAGTTTTACTTTTGGTAATTTATATCGTAAAGCTTTTCAATTTTGCATCAAAGATCAACATGGGTTATATAAGTTAATGAAACTAAAAATTTGATGGGAAAAGCAGTAAGGAATTGCATTCAAGCCTTTTCCTTTGTGTAATCCTCCTATAAATCTTCCCAATACAACATGAATAAATACTAAATAAAAATTGAATAAATTACATTGGCGCCATTTCGGTTTCTTTAGTTTGCACTCAATATACAATAAAGGGTGTCGGGGTAATGTGTTTCAAGTAACTAAGAGGGTTTCTGTAGGATTAAAAGAACAGGGGGTTGAGTGGAATTCTAAGAAATCACGGGGGTGTCTGTGATTTGCTCAAATAAATCTGATACGGCTAGCATAATCGGAGCTAAATATGTGCTTAGTAACTGAGAAATAAATTGCATTTAATGTTTTGAGATGTTAGTGGTGAGATCAAAGTGATTTGATTTGGAGGTTTGAATGGGAATCTGTGGGTGATTATTTTCAGGTAAGGAGGGGTGCAGACCGAGCAGAGATATACAGCCTTGCATTCTCTCCTACTGCGCAGTGGCTGGCTGTTTCAAGTGACAAGGGGACCGTTCATGTTTTCAACCTGAAGGTTGATTCTGGACTGATGGGGCATGACAGATCGAACAGTACTTCGGAGGCTAATCCTGCTAACCCTACAGCTGTTTCATCTCTTTCGTTTATTAAAGGTTTGTGCGCCATGAGTTTTTTGTGAATGATGTTTTTTGGAAATTTAGTGTCATGGTTTGTGATTGTGAAAGAACCAGAACAACAATAGTTGCTGTCTTGCAATACAATTGCAATTGCAGCTGCAGTTTTCTCATAATCCTTGATGTTGCTTACAAATGCAGCTGATGCAACTGCAATTGAGGCTTTAGACTGTATTTTAGAACCTTGATCACAACATTACCAAGAAGAGTCTTGAAATTAATAATTTTGTGGTGAAATTTGTTGCTTGTGATTATATAATTTTGTCTGTTTTTACAGGTGTGCTACCTAAGTATTTTAGCTCGGAGTGGTCCGTGGCTCAATTTCGCTTGCAAGAAGGTTTGCAGTATATTGTTGCATTTGGCCATCAAAAGAATACAATTGTAATACTAGGCATGGATGGCAGGTATGTCAGTAGTGCATCATATTTGTGCTCTCTTAAGTTTGTCATGCTCTGCCTTTTTGTGTTCTGTTTTTCGAAATGGGGTAGGAGTGTTGCTTAAGAGATATTAAACATTGAGTATGGTGAAATAATGATTTTAGGACTAGCCTCTAGAGCCTACTTCACATCATCACTGCATTAAACTTTTATTTATGTGTATACCTGTGCACTGTTTTGCTAAAAATTGACCAATGTTGGTGGCTTCATATAACGTTTTATGCTTATGATAGTCTTAAAAACATATAACGTTGTATCCAAAATGAGCACTAGTTCCTTGTTTTCTGGGTTGGTATTTTTCCTGTGAATGGAAATTGTAACTCCAAATTTTATTGAAATTGTTGATGCAGCTTCTACCGATGTCAGTTTGACTCTGCGAGCGGTGGAGAGATGACCCAACTTGAATATTATAATTTCCTAAAGGCAGAAGACACATTCTAGTTGAGTATGGATGCATCATGTATATACTTCAGTGGATCTTGCTTTCAATACTATTTGGATTTTCTGTTCACCTCGTTGTTTGAAACTTTTAAACTGTAAATATGAGTACTGCTAAATCCACTAATGTTGTCCAATTCACTCTGTTGGGTGCTTGTATATATGAACTATTTAACACCTCATTACAAATTAGAATGAATTGTCAGCAGCATTCGCTCCAGATTCACTACAGCCCTTGAAGCTGCTTATCTTCTAATGTTTACATTTGTTTGGTTCTGTTGAATTCGGTCGGATATGTTTGGTCTTTGAACACCGTTTCTTTTGAAGCTTTCGGTAAATGTAAATGAGGAACAAAGGACCCTGTAGCTTTCAATGTTAGGTTTTATTTTGAAATATAATGCATTTGAAAAAAAAAATCACTAATTAATTTCGATCTATTAAAATTATTTTAAATTTTTAATATGACAGGTCCAGGATATATAACATGGTCAGGACATATAACACGTTATCTAACTAAATAAAAAAATATAAAAATTTAATTAAAAATGCCTAAATTTATAAAGAACTTAAATTTTAATTAAACGTTATAGATAAAAATAACGAATATTAATATAGTAAAATTATTTAATTTTAGTTAATAACGTTATAATTTAATTTTGGAAAATGTTTCTATTTAGTGCTTATATCTAGGACCCGTTTATTTTAAAAGTAATTATTGTTTATTTTCCAAAAAAATTATAAAAATATTTTTTTTTAACTTTTTGTAAGATGCATTTTCATGATTAATCTTTTTTGAAAAAAATAAAAAAAAAACATTTTAAGAGTAATTACTTTTAAAAAGGCTAAAAAAATACATTTTAAAAATACATTCCTAAAATTAAAATAAACATTTTAAAAAATAATAGTCATGAAAAAAATGGCTGAATAAATTTTAATCATTAAGTATTATTGACAAGAGAATTTATAAGATTCGAAAAATATTATTATAGATCATTAATCATCTGTAACAGTCTTTAATGAATTTGACATAATTCATTCTTTTATTTCTTTTATAATGGGTTGATTAGATGAATATACACTTAACAGTATTTCTTTTATAATGGGTCCAATTAACATCTGCCACTACCTCATTGCTGTATAAAATTGTGCCAAGTTATATAACATCTATCCATATATTTTGTTAATCTTTAGTTCGTATGTTACTTTGAGTGTTTGATGAGTTCGTAATTAAAAAGTCAGAAAACAAAAGTACAAGTATTTGAAATGTATCTCTCCAATCAAATAGTGACAAAAATATGTAATCAAGTGAGAACTAAATATCATTTTTAAGAAAATGATCACTTTTTTAGTTGTTGTAATTAAAAAAAAAATGAAACTGAAATATATAGAACCTACTAAAACAGACTAAATAAATACATAAATATACAATTATGCCATGAAAATGATAAGAAATAGAAAGTAGATTGAAGCAGGTGTTGAGGAACCTAAACCCTATCTGAATGAATTTGTTTTGACGCATCCAAATCTAACCGAACGTCGATTTCGATTGCATCGGGGAAAGAAGTGATGATCCTAAATTGAATTTTCCTCAATTGAAGGGCAAAGTCCAAGGCCTGGTTCATGGTGGCTCGAGCACCCGCTATTGCTTCAACAAGCTCTGCATTGGTCAAGTAAGTGCTGCAGATTTGGTTCAAAATTCTATCGTGTCGTTCTTGGAATCTCACGGCTCTTTCCTCCGCCGCTTCCAACGCCTCGTTAACCATTTTTAGTTTCTCGGCAGCCAGGTGTTTCCGCTGCCATCTCTTGATGTTTGGGACGCAAAAGAAGAAGGAGGCGGAGAAGCCTATTACCGCGAAAACGATGTGGCCGAACTCCATCATCACCGGTGGTGTTCATGCTTCAACTTCTCCAACACCCATATATGACCATGATGACAATGGAGAGAGACCCCTGTAAGTACCTTGCTTCGCTTTGGAGTTACCACATTTCTTTTCCTCCAATTCATTATCTATTCTCTTTCTCTATGTTTGTGGGGAAATCAAATGAAAATCACATAAATCCATTATCATATTTTTAATTTATTTTTATGGAATTTAGAAAATTGTTTTAATGATTATTAAAATAGATATTTCAAAGTTTTAAGTTAATGGTCTCGTCTCCCCTTACTTCAATAAGATTTTCAAAATTTGATAAAATGTGAAAATAAGTTAATATTAAGATACAAATTTTACAAAGTTATAAAAGAAATGGAATAAAATATGTAGTTAAGTGTTTTAACTTTTAGTATTCTTTTTAATAATTTTAATAATATTTTGTAATATCCTTAAATCAATTATTTGCAATCTTTCAATACTACTTTCACTCCTAAGTTCACTCCTAAGTTGGTGTAAGACGACTAAAAAAGTGTAGTCCTATCTATTCTCATATCAAATAAAATTGTGATAACAAAAACAAACCATAAACAGGATTAATTAATGTAATTTAATTAAAACATAAATTGATCAATATAATTTTATATCACATTATTTTTCATGCACATGTTTATTACATATTTTATCTCGCACACAGAATATTTGATGATATGAAAACATATTTACTTACAAAATAATTTATAAACAAATATGATAATATACTTATTATAACACTAAAAATAATTCCATTGATTTCTTACAATAATTTTTTTATGTGGTCTACAAATTAAAATTTTGAATAACCCTTTTACTTAATTGTTTTATTATTCTAAGATTCCATATCTTAATCATAATTGTTTTCCCGACCTTCTATTAATAATTAATAGAGTGAATTAAATATTCTCTTTAGAGAATGTCACCTTGTTAGCAATTTGGATCATTTATATATATATATATATATATATATATATATATATATATATATATATTATATATATAGATGTCAACAATATTCTAATTTGATGAAGAGGTCAAATTAGGAAAATTGAAATTAAGTAAGTAACTGACAACAATTACATAAGGGGTTATGGTCTTCATCTGTGATCACGCTGTGCATTATTCCTGCTCCTTTCTCTCCCTCCCTATCAAGAGAGAAATTCTAGAGGGACCTTAAGGTATTATATAGTTGGAAGACCATGTACCATCTTTCTCCATCTATTATTTCATTGAAAATTGAACTTAGGGTTAGGCGAGGAAATAGTTATACATAGGGGTGGCAATGCGGGCCGATCCGACCCGTTTAGGCCTAGCCCGTCCCGCCCCGCATACTTTATGCGGGCTGAAAACACTAGCCCGCCCCGCATACTCCTTGACCCGTTTTTTTTTTTAATTTTTTATTTATTTTTATGATAAAACTTTCAATGTTTAAAAATTGAGAAACTTTAAGAAGTTCACAAAATTAAGTAAAGACTTTGGAGAATTAGATGATAAATTGATAATTCTACATTTTCATCATATTCATACTATGACATACATAATGTATTCTTTAAATTTTAGCACATTAAAAATTACATAATATTTGTCTTTTTCAGTTATACAAGAATTTGAAACGTTAATGCAAGAGTCCATAAAAGAAGTAATTAATATACACAAGTGAAGTTTTTTTTTTTAATTTTATGCAGGCTTGCGGGTCGGTCCGCGCGGCCCGCGGGCTAGCCCAAACGGGCTGCAAGCCTATGCGGGTCAGGCCCGCGCGGACCTGCGGGCTCACTATCCTGACCCACCCCACGTTTTTTCTGTGGGCCTACGGACCAGGCCCGCGGGCCAGGCCCTAATTGCCATCCCTAGTTATACAACATGCGATAATGTCTTCTTGAACAACTATTTCATTGAAAATTGAACTTAGGCTTTGAATCTCATATCTTGGATTAAGGTTTGTTTGTCAAAGGATATAATTAATACTTAGAGCGCAACTCTTTCTACTTAAATATCACTATAAGAAAATTCTAAAATAATAGCAAATTTTAGTGCTAAGAAATTCTTAGTCACTATAATAACCAATTTATATACAAATTTACAAAATAAAAAATTATTGATTACTAAATTAATCATTATTATAAAATAATTATAATTAATTATTAAATTGATAATTAATTAATTAGAAACTAATTTTTTTATAGCCAAAATATTGGTAACTAATAGTAAGTGATCAATTTATAAATTAATTTCTTTGTTAGTCAAGATTTTAGTAGCTAAATTGTAGAGACTAATTATAAGTTTTTAGTCATGACTATTTTAATAACCAATATTTTTTATTTGATAAATTGGTATCTAAATTAATCTCTTTATTAACTAATAATTTTTTGTTACTAAAATTGATGACCATTCTTCTTCTCAGTTATTCTTGTTGAACGTGAATGTATATATACTCTCCGTGTGAAGGGGAGAGGCTGGCGTCGTTGATTGGTTTAGTGGGTAGTTGGGGGATCGGTGTGGTGGCTTTGCCGTCATTGATGGTGGCTTTGCCACTGTACTAGCTAGAATGTCTTACCGTTGAAGGCGTTGTCTACTTTAAGAACGACGGACTACAAGAGTTGTTGTAATTGGCAAATGCAACCAAGTTTATGAGCGAGATGAGGAGCAAGTTGATGCATTAGGGAAAATTCATCAAAAAGAAAATGGATACCCCAACAAATACTTATGCTCATCAAAAAGAAAATGGAAAATTCATCAAAAAGAAAAATGTACAAAAAAAGATATAGAGTGTTAAGATAGTGCTCCTCAAACTCATTGCAAAATTTTAATCATAAATGTTCATGTTGACACAAGTGAGATAATTTTGAGCGGTGATGAACTATCTTCATTGTTTATCTAAATAGTGAGTAATCATATTATGTAAGGATAATATAAAATGTGGAGGTAGGATAAAGTTTTATTTGGGTCCTATAGTGAGTGTCAAATGTTCTTACTAAGATTCAAAGCGTGGATCTTTGGATATGTGACAAAATCTGAGTGATTTGATGACTCCTGATGAAAGTTCATGAGAATTGAAATACAAAGAAATATCCACTTGCAAAAAAATCTTCGACGCTCAAGCCAATTAAAAAATTTTGATTTACGTGAATGTATGAGTGAATATGAGAGTGTGTTATTCTCTGAATGAATGACATGTATTTATAAAATTTCGAAATCCTTAGGAAATCATAGATAAATGGAAAGATAATAAAAACTTACACATTCATGATAAATTAACAAGATAATGACAATAATATTATTTAACCATATTAACCATATATTACGTTGATATATGATATAGAAGAATATTTATTATACAATTAAACTATTCGACAATGTTTGGTCAAATTCTTTAATATATTGATGGGATTAGGTACATAGATTTGTGATTTAGGGACTCTCCTTCATAAATCTTGGGTTGAATTGGTGAAATGTGTGATGAGAAAAGGTAAATCTCTAAAATCTTATATTTTATTACCCAGCTGAAAAATGTTTTCCACTTTGGAGTGAAAATGAAAACATTGTAAAACATGCGAACATTATGATCCCAATTGAATTTTTGACAGTTACATTTTGATATTGTAATAAGATAGAAGAGGAGCAAAGTGGTATTTGGAAAGTCGTTGTCATAAGATGCTGCCATAGAAATTCAAGAGTATTCTCTTTGTCCACAAAATGTTGATTCTTAGAAAACCAACATACTTTTGGTCAAACTATGTTGATTCTTAAAAAATATTGAATTAAGTTTCTTACATGTCGTTCTTGTCTTTCTCTGTGTCAGGCCTCTGTTTTTCTTGATAGATTAAATAATTATTGTATCTCAAATAGTTATCGTTCTAAAGTTGTTTTTTCTTTTTTGTAAATATTAGTATTTTTATTTAAACATTTATATGTAAAATTTAACTTTTTTTTTCGTTAATTTTCTATGTTCTTAAATACCACTTTTCACGGTTCTATGTCTGTTCATAACATTTTCTACAAACCTTTCTATATTTTATATACTCTTTTTTTAATTTCTCATAATAATAATTTTTTACGATATCTTGTTGTTTGGGGTGGTATTTTGGTGATCTCTTCCATTTACAGTGTTCTTCATAATTTGTCTTTCATTTCATCTTAATCATGATTTATCATGGAATCCGTCCTTGTTAGACCTTGGGTTAACTTTTATAGAATATCATAATTTTTTAAAATTCTATTAATGGTTCTTACAGCTAATTTTGTTTTATTTTTGACTTTATTCATTGTTTTTTTTTATTCTCTAAATATTATGAAACATTACATTTATAGATTTATTTATTTTTCAATAGGAATTATCGTATGACAAACATCACTTCATCTTCTTCTTCTTCTTTTTTTATATATTTTGTAAACATTTATCTTTTCCAACCTTTTCATTTCTTCCTTATATCCTTAGAAAGTTGAAGTACAGTAACGGGTGTTATTGGATTGCGATTTCGAAAAATATGATTACATATGTATTTAAATCATGATCCTCGTACACAATTTATTTTATTATTATTCTCTTTATTTATTTATTTATATATATATATATATATAAATAAATAAATAAAGAGAATAATAATAAAATAAATTGTGTACGAGGATCATG
>Ga0214544_1000822_pt1 | contig 60609 bp, 32 predicted proteins | sample CNSS3metaG_FD_160074 | JGI IMG/M metagenome (GOLD analysis project Ga0214544, IMG submission 160074) | Root nodule microbial communities from cowpea collected in UCLA plant growth center, Los Angeles, California, USA - CNSS3 | ecosystem: Host-associated > Plants > Roots > Nodule | place: USA... | reverse complement strand
GAGTACATAAGGTCACAAATGGAGATTGTGTTAGGAGAGGAGCAATTGGATGGTATAAGGGGTTTCTTCTCGGGACAAGGAGAGCGTAATAGTTTCCCTTTTGCAGGGAATCCAAACCTTCATATCATAAGCTGGATGAGCATGCCAATGTATGAAGCAGATTTTGGATGGGGAAAGCCTGTGTTCTTCGGGTTGGCGTATGTTTCTGCGCAAGATAGGGCAGTGATTCTTCAAAGTCCAGATGGTGATGGTTCCATTATTGTGTCCATGCACTTCCAAGAACCACATTTGGAGCTTTTCAAGAAATTCTTCTACCAGAGTTTGTGAAATTGACCCTCGTTTGGAGAACTATATTCAGCTTTGGCACTGCCATGTTTTACACGTAATTTCATGAAGTTTTCTGTGGTTGAGTTTACTTTGGATTGTGATTTTATGTTCACCCACTAGATCTTTCTATTTGAAAAGTTTCTCACATGCTTCACGTTGATCTCATCAAGTTATTTGCCATATATAATCGGTGCTAATTAAGTTAAAAGTTACTCCAAATTTGAATTATATAAGTTTTTATTAAATTTTTTAATTTATTTTTATTTTTTTAGATATTTAAATTCTTCATATTTTCTAATTAAATTTATATTTTTAATATTTATATTAATGATTGATGTGATGTTTATATTATAAGAGTGGCAAAAGGAATTAACTAGATTTCTTATCGACTTGTCAGAAATGAGTGGAGCCTGGTTGGTGTTAGGAATAATCTAAATGAATCTAAATTTTTCATCGGATAAAGATAACACAATTAAACATTATATAAAAGAAAAGATTTATAAATTTATTATCTAAGACTCATTATATAACATTTATATAATAATCTAATGAATCCTATATAAAATAAATTCATCCGTGATATCAGAGTTCAGTTGACCATGATCTCTGCTTAAATCACTATAACAACAAAAACACAATGGTATAAGTATTTGGTGACATTGATTTCATTGTAAATCTACTATTAGAAAACAAAAGAATCAATTTATAATAATATACAAAACCTGAAATCATGCTTATATATGTAAACTTTTTTTTATGTAAAAAGTATATATTAAACAAAATAGTAGAGTTATCAAAATGGATTGGAACCCACGAGTCAATCTGGCCCGTCACAGATTCGAGCCGGGTTAGGTTGAAAGTTTTTTACAAATTTCAATGAGTTGATTTTTGACTTGACCAACCTAGAATCCAGCTCATCCGAGTTGAACCCATGGTGAGCAGGGTTGACTTACCAACTCAAAAATAAAGAGTCACGCAAATTTGTTTTTGTTAAGTTGAACTTTACATTTAAGTTAGTGTAGGTTATTTTTTTTAGCCAATATAGATAATTTGTATTTATGTAATTTTGGTTTGTATTTGGATTGTATTAAAGTTTATTTATATTTTAATTATAATTATAATTTAGTTTTGATTGAAAAAAATTAAAAAATTGTATTTTTTTTTTAATTAAATGAGTCCGTAAGCTAATCCATTTAATCCACCAACCCGTGGTGGACCGAGTCGGATTCAAATTTTTTTGACTCGCTAATAAGTAAGTCGGATTAAGTTGACTCACTAAGTAATTAACCCGTGATGAATTAAATTGAATCAGACTAGATTACTTGTTTTGACATCTCTACATATGGTATTTCTAAATACAATTCCTATTAAAAAAAAAAATGAAAACAGCCCCGAAACACGATTTTAATACAAAAATTTTCAAATTGACCTCACAATTGAGTTTAAGAGTAATCCTTTTCAAGTACGATTTATCTTTATGTTTAATTTTTAAAACAATTCTCTATTTACATAAAATCAATTTATATTACATCAATTTGGTAAAAAAATCAATAAAACTTATATATTCTCTTTCTCATGTAATTATAAGGGGATGGCAAAAGAATTAGTATGTATTCTTATGAAGCTTTTTTATTGGTATTAAAATTCAGGGTGCAACCTGAAATTCCTGATTTTATATGGGTCGGGTTAAAATAAAATATCAATCTATTCGGCCAAATTAATGATTGGTTGATAATATAAATGCCGAGTCCTGTTCTCTTTACCACTTTTAAATATCAAATATTTCTTTTAAAAAGATTTTGGTTATCCTTTCCTAAAAGATATGTCTTCAGTATCTTCATTCTTAATTAATTTGCAATGAATGCTATGAACTATGAGATAAATTCTTTTTTTTTTTATAATGGTAAAAGATAACTAATTCAATAGATTGAAAATTATAATTCTATAGTTATTGCTACGTTGATTAAGTGGAATTGTTTTCTTATTAAATATTCAAAATGAAAACGTCGTATAGACGCAGCATGTTTAATTTATCAAAGCAGCCTGATTTTTCAAAAGTGTTGTATTTTTTTTTCTTTTTCATTTTGAATTATATGTTAGAATATTTTTCCCTTAAATATATTATTTAATATTGGTAATGTATTTATTTATAATCAATATGTGGATCAATATAATGGTTTCACGTTACGATCAATGTTGAGAATTTGTAACAATGCCATAATATTTGAAAATATGATTCGGAGGAGAAATTGGTGAAGTTAGTTACTTGTTGCATTTTCTTTTTCAATTCTACTTTGGCGATTTTTTTGAGCATTAACACTGTGTTTGCATTGGAAAGTTCATAATTTATAAGATTTTAAAGCATTTTTAAATTTGAATTATAAGATATTTAAGTATTTCAATCTCTCAAATAATGTCTTGGTCTTAATTAAGTTGATGATTAAGTCAATTACTTATAGAGGAACATGATTATCAACTTTAGCATTTGCCTTAATCTTAAAAGTCGAAAACCAGTAACAACAACTTTTTATATGTCTCCTACCATTCACACCAACCCATTAATAAACTTGTTCCTACCAGCTATATAGATAAAGTAGTAGTATAAAAAAAATATATATATATATATATATATATATATATATATAAATAAAAGAAACTGAAATCATTTTTCTAAACATGTTTCTTATTAAAACTAATGGAAAAATACAAAAAGTGTGTTTTGCAGCGTGTGAAATTTCCAATTGATCATAAATCGTGCTTGAAGTTGAGAGTATTATTTTGTCATTTTAATTCGTGCTTTTATAAGTACGATTTATCCAATATGTAAATTAAAAAAGAAAAATTCTTTTGTGTAATATTACACCAATTTTGATAAAAAAATCGATAAGACTCGTATATTCTCTTCCTCGTGTAATTATAAGAATAGGTGACAAGAAAGATAGTTTGTACTCATTTAAAATTTCTTGTTGGTCTTAAAAATGATAGGGTGTGAAAATTTCTTATTTATTTGGCTAAAATAAATTGAGAATCTAAAAATAGGAAAATATTTCACTAAATTAGTCGCTGGTTGACAATTTGAGAGTTGGTTCGTGTCTACTTTATCACTTCTAAATATAGAATAGTCCATACTTTGATTATCCTTCTTATAAGACATTTCTCCGGTTGTTTTCTATATATCTTAATAGTCTTTTTGTTACAATATTTTGCCATAAATATTATAAATTATGGAAAAACCAAAAAAGATTTAATAGTTTTGTTTAGATGATTTGTTTTGTTTTGTGATTATGGAATTTAATTATATTGATATGTGGTCTTTTGTTTATGATTTTATGTAGAATCCAAACTGGCAACGAAAGTGGTAGATCAAGTTTATGTTCCATGACTATCTTTTTGGTATGTTGTTAGGGATAAAAAAAAATATGTATTTGCGGGTACATCTGTGGATAAAACTCGCGATGGGTAGGAAATGAATACATGCATGTAATGAGTATGAGTAATTTTTATACCTACATGCTAACGGGACAAGTATGGGTATCATCATAGTATCCATATCCGTAGATATCTATACTCGCTATACTTTAATTTGAATTAAAAAATTATTAAAATATTAACACATTGATTTTGAATGGGTTATTTTTTATTAATTAGTTTTAAAAAATCTTCACTTATTTGTAAACTATCATTCAACACTGTTTAAATGAGTTATTTTCACTTTGTTTGAAATTTATAAATGTTATGCATTGTAGTTTTATTTGAATTTATGGTTAATTTTTTTTATTAAATATTAAATATTTCTTTTGTAAATACCCACAGGTAGAGCTGTCAAAACGGCTAACTCGACTCGGCTCGGCTCAGCCCGGCTCGACCCACCACGGGTTGATCACTTAATGACCTAACTTAACCCGACTCACTTATTAGCAAGCCAAAAAAAATTGAACCCGGCCCGACCCAACAGGGGTTGGTGGGTTAAACGAGTTGGCTCACGGGCTCACTTATTTAAAAAAAAACTACAATTTTTTTTTCGGTCAAAACTAAATTATAATTTTAATTAAAAGATCTAAATTAACTTCAATACAATCCAAATACAAACCAAAATCACAAAAATACAAATTATCTATGTGTTGGCTAAAAAAACAACCTAACATGACCCAGATGCAAAACCCATTTTAACAAAAAACACTTGTATGACCCTTTATTTGCGGGTTGGTGAGCCAACCCGGCTTACCATTGGTTCTATCCGGACGAGCCGGGTTCTAGGTGGGCCAAGTCAAAAATCAACCTGTTTTGAAATTTTTAAAAAATTCTCAACCCAACTCGCCCCGAACCTGTGGTGAGCCAGGTTGGCTCGTGAGTTCCAACCCATTTTGACAGCTCTACCCGCAATGGATATCTGTGGATATTAAAAAATATGCAGCTACCTGCATAACGGATACCCACATGAATATGGGTACGGGTACAGGCGAATATTTATCCAACGATTAGCGTACGGGGGAGCTACTACCCATACCCTACCGCATCGTTGACATCCTTATTTGTTGTATTCTTGTAATTTGGTGGACAACAATTATGGAAGAGAAAGATATGTATGGTTTATAATTTGTATTGATGATTTTTTTCTTTGTTTTTTGTATTTGGGTTGGGACTAGGGGTGTCAAAACGGACTAGTCCGGCTTGTTCTTACCCAGTTCGCCCGTGGCTCGCCAAAAACGAGTCGGGCCGGGCTGGCCTGCCACCAACAAACGGGTCAAATATTGTAATCCATCATGTCTTAGGCAGGACTGGCCTGCCACTTCTTTTTTAATTTTTGTAATTTTCTATTAACATTTTTTTAATCTTTGTTTATAATTTTTTATATATAAATTCATTTACATAATATAAAAAAATTATTTTTTAATTATTTTTTATTTTGAACATAAAAAAAACAGATTGGCAAGCTAGGATGGACCGACCCGTTTTGGCTTACCAAACTAACGGACTAGGCGGGCCGGACTTTTGCAGGTTGAAAACTCCAACCCGACCCGCTCTTTTTTTTTACAGACTGGCGAACCGGTCCGTCGAGTCTGACCCACTCTAACATTCCTAGTTGGGACAATCTATTACTCCTATTAATATATTTGTTATTGCTTATAAAAAAAACTATAAACTATAACATAAATTTAAGTTTTTGAGAATGGTACGCGATAACTGCTACAAATATTTAATTGAGTCGAAATCATGAGTGGAAAGAGTGAATAGGTGATTTGGTATATAACCTAAAAATTTACAATAGATTTAACTATCAAAACCATCAAAATCTACTATATATCTAAGAAAATGTTAGTATAATGAAGTTACTGAATTAGACATTGTCATTCGTTGACATCTGTCCAAAATTGAGGTTTTTTGGTCTTTTTGTTGTTGTTTGTGTTTTGGCCCGTGATAACTTTTGCATTAATTGGTGATTGACGTTGGCAGTCAGAAATTATTATTCTTCCTCTCCAAGCCAAGCTATTTTGAATGTTGGATGCTACCTTAAGCACATTTGTGGTTATTTTCTCTGTGCATCCTTCTACTTCTTGACGAATGTTTGAATTTTTTTTACTATTGCTTCTTTTCCTTCATGAATCGATCTTCTTCTTCTCCAAGAAAAGTTATTTTCATTCTTCTTCCTCCACAAAAAGGCAATTTTACAGAACCAGAACAAAACCTTTCGGCCTCAAGGTTAGTTCTCCTTCTTGGCTTTTTTTTTTGTTCTTCCTTTTTGAAAGCCATTTTCAGATTTGCTTTTACTTTTGCTTCATGAAAGCTTTAAATTTTTTGAGCTTTTTTGTGTTCAAGATGGTTTCTCTGTCCATCTTCTTCTTCTTCACGAAGGTTTGAATTTTTTTTATTATGTTCTTCTTCTTCTTCTTCATGCATCCTTCTTCTTTGTGTATCCTTCTCCTTCTTCGTGAAAGGTTCTATTTCAAGTGAACTTTGTTTCTATTTCGTCTCTGCAGGTCTCCTTCATCAAAGGGTATTTTTCTACTTTTTATTCGGTCAAATATATCCAGACATCCTTACTGTTCTTAGATCTTGCTGTTCTTCTTCTATTTTTTTTAACTGAACTTTGTTTCTATTTCGTCTCTGCAGGTCTCCTTCATCAAAGGGTATTTTTCTACTTTTTATTCGGTGATATATATCTGTTGTTCTTATATCTAAGAAGTCGACTTTCTTTTGGGTATGTGGAGGTTTGTTGGGTATTTTTTTTTTCTAATGTTATTGTTGGGTTAGTTGGGTATATTTTTATGTTTTTGTTCTATACTTAGGGGTTTGCTAAATTTTGTTGTAAAAAGCTTTGGTTTGTGTTTGCTATGGATGTTGTTGATGAATTATTTGTTTGCTTTGTATGATAGTCTAAAACAAGCATTAGCTTTCAATCCTATTGACTTGAAGTTTGAGTTGAGTTTCTTCTAGGTCTGCGGAGATATAACCTCAAGACCCTGTTATGAGATTTCTTGCAGTGATTACTGATTTTTTTGGTGCTTTTTTCCTTCTTTTGTGTTAACCCGAATCTTCAAGGTAGGTGTTTCATAATCTTCGTTTTGGAAGAAGGTTTTTTCGTAGCTTTGTATATTTTAGATGTTATCTTCGTATGTTATCTTATTTTGTTGGTTCTGTTACTATGGAGTGGTACATTTAATATCTATGTATACTTTTGTCCATGTTTTTGTACAAGATGAAGATGAGCATAATAGAGTGCCACTCATTGAAATTGTTTCTTGCTTTTGTAGATTAGAGGATTTCAAACCCATATGATCAAATGGATTGAAGTATGTGGCTGCATCATAACAAAATCAAGTTATAGAAATTTCATATTTTAAGTCCTCCTTCACATCTTATTGTTTGCAATTAGGCTCATTGTTTGTTTGAAATTTTCAGGATGGACGGGTACAATGGCAGAAGCATTGATCATAGGGCTTCCCATAATTATCTGATAGGATGGCTAACAAGTTTGATAGCATAAAGGAGGTTGCTTTTTGTTCTCAAATAACTCAAGGTATCCAAAGTATGATATGTGCTTAATTTATTATTTAATTTTTGACTTTTATGAAGTGTGGTTGCTATGAAATTTCATATGAATTCATAGAAAATTGGGAACTTTGAGAACTGGATGAAAATCATGGAATATGATTGTAAAAATATCACCACAAAATACCAAATATCACCATGTAATTCTAAGTATCTAATCATTTTTTATATGTTTTTCTACTCTAAACATAATACCAAATATCATGTATTAGTTTTAGATAATCATTTCATTTTGTTGTAGTAATCGACATTCATGTCATAGATTTTAAATTGTAGCAAAGGTCACCCTCAACACACTATTATGTTGATCGGTGGAAAGGCCGTTGAACTTCGAAGTTATATGGAAATGCCCAATCAAAGGTGAAGAGGATTCTTTTGTTGGTAACTATATTGCAAATTGTATATATTTATGTGTGTGGATGTCATTGCAGACAATGATATATTGATGCGCACACCCAACTGTGGTTAAATCCTATAGAAGAAATTTTGCAGTATGTTGATACTGGAGATCCAATAGATGTGACTTTCAGTGTAAAAGAATTGAAGGTATGGTAAGCCTAGCCTTTTGTTTGCAAGTTTTTGTTTGACATAGGTAAGTTTAGCAAATGATATTAGAGATTAAGTCAAATGATATCATGTTTTTTAAATTTTGTCATGTTATCTCTCAGAATTTGTGTTATTCTTTCTTTCTTCCATTCTACGATAAATTAAAGTATTAAAGTAGACTTGGTACTTTAAATATTTGGAGCAAATAATTTTTTGTTAATCAAATTTTTCATTAGCTTTTTCATTGTGCAGCAAGTGTATACAAAAGCTTTAGTCCTTTGGAAGAGCAACATGCACAAGGAGAAACAATTTTGTATGATGATGATGAAAGAGAAATTCAAAGAATTACAATGCAATAAATTACAATTCAAACACCTGGTTGAATTGTCATAGCAGATACAAAGTTTGGGGTGCTCAAACTACACACTAGGAATATTGTCCAAAGCTTTATTAGCTTATAATATATTTTGTAACCTTCTCATCTTTATTACTATAATTAGTGATTGAAAATGACCGAAATCCATGAGTAAAACAATGTGAAAATAAAATGTGTATCCAACTTAAGATTTTTTTTCCAAACAATTACAGACCATTGGTTATGTATTAACTCAAGTATGTACAAATTGGAATGGATTTATACTATCAATAATTATATGATTTGTTTCTAAAATTGTTTTATTAATTGACCGATTAATTTCATTCATTGTTTTTAATGTTCTAATTATAAATGGATTTTGTTTTATTCCATCATTTTGAAATCGATTAAACTTATACATTTGTAATTAATAATTATATGATTAGTTTATAAAGATTTATTATCAATTATAATTAATTGTAATTATAATTAATAATTATAAAGTTAAATGTCTCATAAAATTCCAGGATCCATACTAAATATATCAAGAACTAATTTTGATAATTGTTATAGATGAAGACATGTCTTTAGAAACACCAATTCCAATACGGTCTCTAGCTCGAAATCCATTTGGAGAGAAAAATTGTTTCCACTGATAATTGAGATAGAATTGTCTCGCATATCTTCCTCTCCATCTAATAGTGCAGGTCAACATCATTCATTCCTTGCTGACCAAAATGTAATTCTTACAACCTTTAAGGAAAATTTTTGATGCAAAGTTTGCATTGAGGTACTGACAACAATAAAATTTAACTTAATTAATAGAAATAATAAGGGTATGAAAGATATTAATAACAAATAAAATCAAGGAATATTATTTGATAGCATAACTGGATAAAAAAATTCCATAGATCATGTTTACGCCTGAGCATAAAAATATCCGTGAAACATTTTACTATTAACTTTTTGTGTTTATTTATTCTGCGCAAGATTATATTACATAATATATTTATATTTTACTTTAACAATGATCTGTGCATGCATATTTCATTTTAATATAATATATAACTAAAAAATTTAATTTTAAGTTTTATCTTATAACAATTTTATTTTACTATTCAACACCGATCTTAATACAATATATCTAGGTTTTACATAACAATGAACATATATATTTTATTTTAATTTAATATATAATTATAAAATTTAACTATAAATTTTAATAATATAATAACATTATTTTATTACACTTTATTAATTAATTATATATCATATATAAATATTAACTTTTTTTAATCTGATAATTGTTATTATTTGTATTAATTAATTTAACTAAAAAAACTTATAATTAATGATTTACGTATCCAATATTATGTGATTCTTTATTTAAATTATATTTATAATTGTACATAACTAAATTATTTAATTAAAATTATTATTATTATTATTATTATTAGTATTATTAGTATTATTTATATATACATTTGTTTCTATTTAAAAAATTTACATCAATTTCATGTTTTATTTATTTTTGTTATTACATAATATATCTACATTTACAAATTTTAACATCAATCTTATGTTGTATTTATTTGATACTGGACCATATTACACAGTATACCTACATTTTACTTTAACAATAACCCTAACATATGCATTTCATTTTAATGTAATATACATGTATTTGTATATGCATGTGTTCCTGTTTCTATCTAAAAATGTTAACATCAATTTTATATTATATTTATTTAGTACGAGACAATATTATATAATAAGCCTACATCTTACTTTAGCAACAACATGTGCATACGTATTTCATTTTAATCTAATATACATGTGTTTATATCTACATGTGTTTCTATTTAAATTTTTTAACATCAATTTCATGTTGTATTTATTTTATACGGGACCATACTATACAATATGCTTACATTTTTACTTTAACAATGACGCGTGGATACACATTTTATTTTAATATAATATACATGTATTTATATCAACATGTGGTTTTATTTAAAAATTTTAACATCAATTTCATGTTGTATTATTTTATACAGGACAATATTACACAATATGTCTACATTTTACTTTAGCAACGACGTCATGTGGATACACATATTATTTTAATCTAATATACATGTGTTTATATATACATGTATTTCTTTTTAAAAAATTTAACATATCAATTTCATGTTATGTATATTTTGTACGAGACCATATTACACAATATGTCTACATTTTACTTTAGCAACAATATGTGCATATGCATTTCATTTTAATGTAATGTACATGTGTTTGTATGTACATGTGTTTGTATGTACATGTGTTTCTATTTAAAAATGTAACATCAATCTCATGTTATATTTATTTTGTGCGGGACTATATTACATAATATGACTACATCCTACCTTTAGCAACGACCCATGCATACTCATCTCATTTTAATATAATATACATGTGTTTATATCTATATGTGTTTTTACTTAAAAATTTTAACAACAATTTCACGTTGTGTTATTTTATACGGGACAATATTACACAGTAGGTCTACATTTTACTCTAACAACGACCCGTGGATACATATTTTATTTTAATATAATATACATGTTTATATCATTTTGTGTTTCTATTTAATAATTTTAGTATCAATTTTATGTTATATATATTTTGTACGAGGTCATATTACACCATATGTCTACATTTGACTTTAATAATGACTCATACATACGCATTTCAATTTAATATAACATTCAAGTGTTTAGATGTACATGTGTTTCTACTTAAACACATGTACATATAAACATGAAACACAAGTGTTTAAATTACATATAAATTAAATACAACATGGATATCAATTTCATGTTGTATTTAATTTATAGGGGACCATATTCCATTATATGCCTACATTTTACTTTAATGATTATTCATGAATATGCATTTTATTTTAGTATAATATAATATACATGTTTTTATTTATATCTACATGTGTTTATATTTAAAAATTTTAACATCAATTTCATGTTGTATATATACGGGATCATATAACATCATACGTCTACAATTTACTTTAATAACAATCCATGCATATGTATTTCATTTTAATATAGCATGTTTATATGTACATGTGTTTCTATTCAAAATATTTATACATATGCATTTCAATATAATTTAATAATAATAATAATAATATTATTATTATTATTAATACTATTATTATAAATTGTTATAATTAATTAAATCGATAATATATTTAAATAATAAAATTAATTATTATATGCAATTAAATTAATAATAATAATAATTCAAATAATTGATTTATATAATTACAACAAAATTTCGGTTTTAAAAATTACAAAACATAAAAACTAAAAAAACACGAACCGTGCGTATGTACGAGTCTCCTACTAGTCGAAAGGAAAACAATAATTAGTTAGTTAATATTTTTTTTAAAATTAATATTGTTCTCTAAAGTTACACGTAAAAGTTAACCAAGCACAATGGTAAAAAAAAAGGTTTTAACATTTTTTTTAATACACGATAAGTTTGCTTTTTAAAGAGTGTTTAAAATATTAATGTATTGCATTAACTGTTTTTTAAACTTATAAAAAGTACTGATTATTATAAGAGAGAATTTTATTAAAAATGCAAAACAAGTTCTAAATTGATTCTTTAAATAAAAAGAATTAATTCAAACTTTTACACAAATCTTTTAATTATTTTTAATTAATAATATTAATTGTTAGTATTTGTTAGCGAAAAATTGAACACTTTTGTAATATTAGAAACTCTGATAAACGATAAAGTGCATTTACATACGTTGCCACAAGATTTTAGTAATTTTACACTAGTCTAACGATTTTCGTGGGATGATTTTATTTTAAAATTAATCAGTATCGAAACTTAGAACTTTAATATTTCCTCCTTGGTTGATTTAAGTGAAATTCTTTTTGAAAGTTTAATTTATGAAACTACTGATTAATTGTTCACGAAGAAAAATCGGCCTAGTTGTGCGATCTTTTAAAGGTGTTCTATTTTTGTTTCTTTTTCTTGCAGAAATTTGGTTACCATAAGCATACATTTACAGGTTAGATTCATTAAAAAAATTGGTTAAATATATTTTTATCTCTTAATTTTGAGTAAAAATTAGAATTAATCAATTTTTTAAATTTGGTCCAATTTAATCCTCAACTCTAGATAGACGTGAATTTAATTATTTTAATCAAATTTTATTAAGTTTATTTGACATTTCAAATACATTTTATAATATCATTAACATAATATTAAAGCAGAAAGTGTCAAACGATATAAAGAAGTCAAATGTTATTACTCAATGTGTCAAACAATATAAATTATAAGACTCACTGAATGCAATAACAATTTTAAACAAACTATTTTAAGTATATAATTAACCAATTTTTAAAAACAAAAATATATATTAACAACAAATGAGAAAAATAAATATTTCAAATAATTAAATACAATATCAAATAAAATTTTTGAAGTCAATAGCCATGAGAGGAACTTAGGAACATTCTGAGACCATGCTCTTTTGGAGGTGTTTCCTGTTTAGAGACGATAACGAATGATGAATTGGGAGAATTTTTACGTTCTTTTATGTGAATTTGAAAGTGAAGGAGGGCGTTGATTTGTGGGATTGCTCTCTGTACCCTATCTTGTTAGCAAGGTGAGATTGAAGAGTGATTGGAAACATTTTATGATTATGTCCTTGTTATTTTATTCAAAATAAAACAACCCATCAATGCTTTTCGGGTCTATAAGTGAGCTTCACGATGAGGCGAAAATTTCACGAAAATGGATCTGTACAAGGATCCCTTTTGGAATCGCATCTGTTTTTTTGTTTATTGAATGGAATCGGATCTGTTTTTGACAAAAGCAAATAGAACCTATTCCCTTTTATTTAGATCCTATTCCAACTTCTTAACCACACATGGTTCGTTTTGTTTTTCTAAATTAAAATATTGAAATTTTTAAATTAAAAATATTATTATATTAATTTTTTTTCAATTAATAAATATTGTTAATATTTTTATTTATGATAAAATATATCAAAAATTAATTACAACTTATCTAAATATCATTTTATATTATTTTTTAACATTAAGGACAATTAAGTAATTTTACATTTTCATATATTAAATTTCTTTTATCAATTATATCACTCAGATTTTTCACAAACTTTCATAAAAGTTACTCTCAAATCTACTCCACTATCACCTCCAAATTCATAAAAAAGAACAACATGCACATCACCTTCTAATCAACCAAAATCAATCATCTCTCTCCCTCGAATCATCACCCACGTACGAACACACCTTTAATATAGACTCAAAAGCTGGAGACGGCGACAATGGGTAAGAATGCACCATTGGGGCCGCTAAATGTGTTTTGGAAGCTAAAAATATGCTTCACAGTGACAATGGCGATACCAAAAATGGTTGAGTGTGACAATGCAAAACTTGGACTCCAATGGCAGCACCAAATGCGTCACTACGTTAGAGGTATGAAGGAACAGCAGCGAAACAAAAAAAGAAAAAGAGGAAAGAGAGAAACGAACCTTAACGAGTCACTTTGTGGAGGAAAAATTGGAGGAAAACACGAGTTTCGGTGTATGAAGAAGAAACTAGACGAAGTATGAGTTTTGTTTAGGAGAGATAATGAATATGGAAAGGGTTACATGAAAAAGAATTATCAGTTCACTTATTTTGCTTTCTTTTTCCTTAGGCACTTTTTGCTTTTTCTTTTCTTCATTCTCTTTCTAAAAAAAAATCGCATCGATAGTCATATTACCTTATTGCAGAATTAATTTTATGAAAATTAGACAATCTGTATGGACATTTTTTTTTTTTTGGATTGCAACGTGGTTATGGGTCAAAAGGTTTTTGAATTAAAGGATATAAAGCCCAAATAAATGTTTGTGGTTATTACTTTTTAAGATAAGGGTTACATTTAAGTATTGCATAAGTTATTTATCTTTTTATTTGTTCACATTTTTATTTTTAATTTTATCTTTTAATAAATAAATTTTTAAATTAAAATAATTGTTTTATCAACTGTTTCTTAGATTGAACTATTTTATTCATTTAACTTTTTTTAATTAATCAGTTTTAAGTATTTTTAACAAAAAAAACTCTACATACAAAATAAATAAATAAATAAATATTTCTAATAAAATTTAAAAATTTATTTATATTTACTTCTAAAATTTAAAAAGGTAAACCGCGTATGTGTTTTCACCTGATATAATAAATAGTATTCTACACATTCATTATGCAGACTCATTTATTTTTAACTTTACATCTTCTTAACATCAAAGAATATTTAGGAGTTGAATAATCTCTAACACAAATGGACACACTTGCACAATGCAGAATCATTTTCCATTTAAATTCCACAGAATCTTCATGTCTCACATTAATATCCACCACAAGAAAAAACAAAAATCCTTATTCTTTCTCCTTATGTAACCACTGCAGAATTATCTCCACCCTCTTCATCTCCCCACACACCAGCTGTTACGAACTCTCTCCCACTATTTAAATCCCACACAAGTTTTCACCAAAACCACCCAAGTAAAAAACCCACGTTGTTTTCTGCTAAAACTAATGGCTTTCTGTCGCATACCCTTTGTTCTGTCGGTTCTTGTGATTACTGCAATGGTCTTACATGCATCTGTTGCTGATTCTAGGGCACTCTCGGACCCATCTACCCCTCTAAGCCTTGCTCTTAGGTTGAAGGTGGAGGGTGAACCCTCTAACTGTTGGGAATCACTGTGGCGAATGCAAGCATGCAGTGGAGAAATCATAACGTTTTTTCTGAATGGTGAGACCTACCTAGGGCGAAGTTGCTGTGAAGCTATTAGGGTTATTGGACATGATTGCTGGCCTAACGTTGTTGGTTCTCTAGGGTTTACCTCTGAAGAAACTGATGTGTTGGAGGGATATTGTGATGAGGTTGTTCATTCACCACCACCACCACCTTTATCAGTAGATCCTTGAAGGGGTTTGAAAGTATGTGCCAAATCTAAGTGAATAACAATGTCATTAGACATTGATGAATCAATAATAAAAATCTATGTTTGTTTCTTTTCTCATAGATTTCTATACATGTCCTTGCCCTCGTTCAGAAACTCAGTATTATTTAAAATCTGCTGATATATGATCTGCATGAGCATATAATATTGTGTTTCTTTGCAGAAACATTTCTGTTTTTAGTATACTTTAGTTTGACTTATTTCTTGTTTAATCGATAAAATATGAAAGGATAAAAATTTTGTGACACGCTTTTACAGTTATTTAACACATAATTTTTAATTTATTTAGTATAAAAATTATGTTAAATGAGTTTTGGTCTTATGTGCTAAGTGTTCGATCTAATACGTCGTATAGTATGTCACGAGTTTAATAGTCTAAATATAGTTTAAAATATTATAATAATTTGTAATATCAAAATCTAGTGTTTTGAAATATTTTTATAAATATTTGTAATAAAAAGAAAAGTATAGTGTAAAAAACCTATAGGATTAAAAGAAAAGAGTAACTATTATACTGGGAATTTAGTGTTAAAAGCAAAAACCTTTTATGTATAAACCTATTTGAATTTTGCAACCTAATTCACATAATTAAGGAAAATTGTGTTGGATTTGATTATTTGTGAAATTCAGAGTGTGGCGTGGAATTATTCCTTTTAAGATCATATCTGGTGGCTTTTTAATAATTTTAGTAATACGTATTACTTAAATTACTAATTTTTGAAATTATATTTTCCCAGCATAGGCTAAGAAATAACATTTCTATTTTAAAAATGGACTCAGTAAAATAATTTAAATTAAATATTTTTCTCAAAAGTTAAATAAATTTATCCTTGAGAGCAAGAACTGAAAGAAATTTATCTTTAGAAATTAAATCTATGATTTAAAATTTAAAATTTACTTACATTAACAATTTTATTCTGATACGTGTAAATTACCTTTAATATCAAATTTCTATTTTTTGTTTTAATTATCAAGTAATTATCAATATTTTATGTTTCTTAATTAATTAATTATTTTAACAAATTTATAGTTGCCCATATTACATCTACTACCCCAACTTTGTATATAGTCACAGGAATCAACTTAAAAACTGAATTAATAATATAATTTTAGCCTGAACTAATTTTATTTGTGTATGTAAATATATTTTTTTGGCACACAATTTACTTTGAATGAAAAATAGCAACGAGATTAGGAACTCATTTTTGGATGAGAGCATTATACAGAAGAACATTCCAAGCATCAGGAACACCAGGAAGACACCAATGGCTGCAATCCAAGCCCCTATGCCCTCCATTACCATAAATAGAAGGATGTCCATCTTTTCTTAGCTGTGAAAGTGTAGTAAAGTCCAACAACTCCACTGCCTTTCTCATCGATCTTATCACTTTCTCTACGCTCAACTCTGCTGGAACTGCTCCTCCTGGATACTTGGATCCCAAAACTGGCCTACTTTCCCTCAAACATGTGTTTCCTGCATTTGCACCCCACTTTTGTGCACTGGAACAATTCACACTTCTGTTAACTCCAAATTTTGAAAAATTATAGAAGAGATTTGTAATGTTCCGAAAGATGAATTTAATGGCAGAAGTACTTACTCCTCGTGATCTGGAGAGACCCCTTGGAAGAAAACCCTTGTTTGTGCAGGGTTAACATTGGTGTCAACCCATTTGGCCCATGTTCTCATTGCTTTCTCATATGCAACCAATCGATCCATGTCTCTAACTGTTTGATTCCCGTCTTCAATGAAATCCCATCTGCAAAATTATGAGAAGAAATTTTGAATGTGATGAAGTGATGAAGATAGTGAAAGCAGCTTAATTATGTGGTTTTACATACGGTTGCTTTCTTCCTGTGTGAAGCCACCAATGCCAAGAGTCAAATATCAGTACATCTATTCCTTTCCACGTTTGGCCACCTTCAATTGAATCTAGTTTTAGAACTCGACCATTTTTTTCTCCGACAATGTCCACCAGAAATGCATTGCGTGAGAACATCAACTTCACATCATAGCTCTGCAAATTATGTCATACATTATTAACTTATGTGCTATTCACCCAGTGAATTCAATATGAAGTTAGATTGGCATAGAAACATGTTTCAAGTTTCAAATTACATTAACTTTTGTTAGATCAAGATCAACTCTATATCAGACACTGTTGTCGACATGTTTTTGTATAATATAATACTTACCAATATACCACACACATACGATTATGTTCTTCTCTTGTGTGTTCTTAAAACTTTTAAAAGAACAGTACTAAAAACCTAATAAAAAATATAAAATCATAACAATACATCGTTTAAGTTCTGAGAAAATAAAATGATTTGTTTATTGGTCATTGATGACTAATTGTTAATTTATTATTTGTGGTTAATCTGCAAATTTTTGTGCTTAAAATGAAAATTATGACGAAATTTGCCAGAGCCTTTTTTCCAATTGGGTCAGTGCCTACCTAATAATACAAATGTTATATGAATAGTTAATTAATTGGTTATTATTTATCGTTGTGGACCAAGATAATGATTAGTTACATGTTTCAATAATTGAGTTGAGTTTATAGTCAAGAACTAGGATCTTAATAAGTTGTTTTCACACATAATTTTAAGACCAACCTACAGGTGTTATATTTCTTTGGGATAGATTCGTTTCAAACTAAACAAATTTTATTTTTAAAAAAAGGTCGAACCATTATTAGTTTTTGTACTCTGTAAGTGAATCCGGTTTTGGTTATAAAAAATTTAAAAAGAAAATCAATTCTTTTCCTTAAACTTTAAAAATTAAATTTTAGTTCTTCAAGTTTATAAACTAAACATGTCTTTGAAAATCATTTTAGTGTTTTAAATTCAATGTTTAAAGATTAAAAATGAATTTTTTTTTTATTTGAGAGACTATATATAAAATTTTGGAATTCACTTCTAATTCTAAAAATTAAAAACCTAAAGTAATATATTTTCCGACTTCAACAGTGTCAAACATACATTCACACTCTACCTATCACACTCTACCTATTAAATCAATAGCTATAACTATATATGTATTACGTACCTTCTTCTCTTTTGTTTGAGGAAAGACTAAGTATTTCTTATTAATGCAATTATGCTATACAAAAAATTATGAGGGTAACTACATTATTTGTTTCTTTCTCCTTCTTTAATTATATGTCTGTGTGTTTTCAACTATTATCTTTTTTCTTCTGTTATGTGTCTGAATAATTAAAAACATATATGTCATGACTGTTCAATGATGGAGAAACCACACCAAAGCATTAAATCAATTCTTTTCAATTTTTTGTCAACATCACCTTCCTTCTATAAATGTTGTTTTCCATCTATATGTTTCATTCAAATTTATAATATTTTGAGACTCATACATAGTTAACTAAGAGACCAGTTGTTAGAATGTACATTAATGTATGTTACATGATTGCATTGCAATAGTCATTGTTTAACAACAACAATGTTATATTTAATTTCAATATTGTCCATGCATGCATGTAAGATAAAATTTATTTGGAGTCAAAATTGAAAGCACAAGTACCTTGGCATAGCTAAAGCAACTGGTGTGAATGTGAAATTGTGCAGATATGATAGGTTTGTGTTGTGACAGTGAATAGGAAGAAGAATAAGAAAGATGAAAGTCGAATTTGAATTTTCTTCTGGGTTAGGCTTTTATGATTGCTTTTTTTACTGTGCTTTCAAAATATATTGATTTTAATATTTTAAAATGTATTAAAAAGAATTTTAGCATACCAACATTCGATATATTTTTAATGTTTAGCAGAAAGATACTAAAAAATTCAATAGAAAATCTGAAGTCAGATAAAAGTCGGATAAAAAGATGTCTGACCGGGAAAGTGAAAATGGATAGACCACCATTCTTCACCGATGAGTATGGAGCAGATGGCAGAGCTGAGTGAAGCATGCAAGTCAGTGACTGCCATTGGTTCAAACTCAAAGAGTCACCCACAAACATGAGACTCTTCCCTTTTAGTCTTCTTAAGAAATCTTCACCATTGAATCTGCACAACAACAAGGTTCATATTCAGAGTGATGATAAGTGGGTCCAACACATTTTGCATGCATATCTTTCAAATGATTTTTGTTTGAACCTAAAATGTATTCTAATTGAGGACAAATTTTGTTGAAAGCAACCTCACAGCAGCATTCTCTTAATGGAGGAAATCTCTGCTGATTCAAGCTCTAAATTTATGAGGTAGTTCAAACGTACAACCCTAACAACCTTATTACCTAATTTTTCTTTTATCGATAAGAAAGGAAATGTAAAACGAAAAACACTTGGAGTGTTCTAAAAACAGACAAAAGTAAGGTTTGAAACATAAAAAGAAAAAAAACAAGTTAAAGGATACAATATAAAATGTTACAAAACAAGAAATTGTGACAGAAAGAACCGCACTCTTCTCATGTTTTTTTATTATTCTAACAAAACTCTAGAGAACTTCAAAAACCTTCATTGCCAATGATAATTTGTCAAAACCATAAACATAATATTATTATTCCTTAATGGATCAGATAAGAATAATGATTCAGAAGAAAAACCTGAACAGTTTAATAAAGTTAACTGGAGATGGCTGCTATAGAGATCAAAAAGCATAAGCTGGTTCTGACATGAATAACACTGACCATTGGTTTGTGTATTTTTTTTTTTCTTCCCTTCTCATTTTTAGTAAGAAACATTTTAAATAAATAAAAGTACTATTAATGAATTAGTAGCAATGAAATGGAAATTTGTCCAAATTGAAGTTATATTTTTAACATAAAATGAACAAATAGAGTCAGGAAATAAAAATAGATACACTATCAAACTCTTGTTCAAGATTTCTAAAATCACAAACAAAACTGAGTCATGCAGCTTACTTGTAAATGTGATTTGCTACCACATATCTACATATTTGTCATAAGAAACAAGTAAAAGGTCCTTTCATGATTCAAACATTTTCCTTTTTAATAAGTTTTCACATAGTGTTTTTGAGATAACAACACCATCTGATATTAATTTCAATGTTCTTGATTTTTATTTTTACATAATAGTCATTATTTGACAAAGGTCTTTTACCATATAAGGTTAACTTGTGAATTAGTTGTTGATATGTACTCTTCATATATTTCCAAAAGTAAAAGGAATTTCATTACTTGAAGAAAGAGTACTGGATAAAGATACTTCCCTAATTTTCTAATTTCCATTGAAATTTCATGTCCAGAATTTTTTCTTTCTATATTCAAGTATGGAAGGTCATGCCAAAAAATGAAAATTTCTGTATTTTTTCTCTTGTGACTGTGTAAGTGTTTTCTAGTTCTAACATGGCAAAAAGTTAAGTAACAAGAAAGCTTTGTTATAGTTCAAAATTACCAACAAAATATGATCAATTTTAATGAAGAATGCAAGTAGCAGTTAGCCTAATAGAGATCATTCATTCAAAAATCATTAAGGAAAAATCAGACTTTCAAAATGAACAGTTAAAATAAGAGAAATCTGGGGGGATTCTGTGCAAAACATTTTCCAGATATACGTGCACTTTAGGGTGGAATATAAAAAAATGGCACCTATTGTATTGATTTTGTTGCAATATCACTATTACTTGTGGAATATAAAGATATTTAGTAAAAAAAATTTAACTTGATATTTTAATTAATTGTTATTTTATATAGGCTTGAACCAGAGAAAAACATTATTAAAAAATGTGAAACAAAACACTCGAAATGAACCCTATTTTCTCTCTCAGTGTAATTAATTAACTTTATCTTTCTCTTTCTCTAATAGAGGGTTCGATCGTTACTTACTTTCTTATATATATATATATATGTAGAAAGAATACATTAATTCTGTATAATTACTGAAAATAATGTTAATTATTATAATTCTTATGATTAATATCATGTAATTAATTCCTCTTATATTTCTCTATAACTTTATTCAAAAATATTATATATAATTTTTCTATCATTTTCTTTTTTTTTAATAAATATTAACAATTAATTATAATAAAATAAACTTGTGTATATGCATATATAATAATTTATTTCCTGATATATATATATATATATATATATATATATATATATATATATATATATATATATATATGTATGTATATATGTTTGTTTACGCAATTAAATCTTTATATTTGTTAATACGTTCTTTGCGTTAGATTAAACATAAACGTCATTTTTAAAAAAGATTACATGTTAAAATATGGATCATTTATTATATTGATTGATTTCTTTTCTCTCTCCATCTTCAATTACGGGAATTCATTCAATGATTTTGTTTTTCGAGAAAAATCTAGTAAGTTATTTAATTTTATGGTGGAAAGTAGAGCTGGAAAAAGGTGGAGAAAGATGAAAACTAATTTATAAAATAAAAGATAATTCAAATTTTAACATATAACATTTCAAAACAAAGGTTTACACCAACTTAATAAAAAGGTTGAAGAAAAAATATATATATATATATATATATATATATTTAAAATAACTAATTTTAAATATATAGATATTCTAGTTAAAATAATTACGATCCTTAATCAATACAATATAATAAATTACTTATTTATATATTTATACAATACTGAATATAATAATATAGTATTAAAGGTTAAAATACGTTTTCATTATATAATATTAAGGTTAAAATACGTTCATAATTGGAGAGAGGTGAAATTCCATTTTTAGAAAAGTTAGGATAAAATTGATTCAAAATAAAAAACTAGAGGATTAAAATGATTTTTTTTTTTTAATAACAGTCGAAGTTAACATCAGTATGATATATGACATTGTTACTATCCTTTAAAATAATTAATTTTTAACTCAAAATATATTTAATATATGGAAATTCTAATTAAAACGGTCACGGTCCTTAATCAATATAATAATTAATAAGTTAGTTATTGATATATTTATATAATCGTGAATGATAATAATATTAAAATTTCTATTCAAAAAAGAATTTATGGTAGAATTAAATTAAAATAATAAATATATGAATTGAATTGAAATTTTTCAAACATTTGGACGTTACACCGACTTATAATACTGTTATTGTCATCTAAAATAATTAACTTTTAAATGAAAAGATATTTAATATATAGAGATTTAATTAAAACAGTTACAACCCTTAATCAATACGATAATTAATAAGTTACTTATTTATATATTTATATGAATGATATCAATATTAAGGTTAAAATATTTTCTCACAGGTTTAGAGAGATAAAATTGTACTATTTAAAGAAATAAGGATAAAATTGAATTAAAATAATAAACATAAAAACTAAAGAGATATGAATTATTATATTGTTAGTACAATATTAACCGAAAAACTAAATTATATCACATTTATTAAAATAAAGATCCAATTAAGCCCTATAAAAATATGGTAACCTAATAGAAATTTGGGATTATGAAATCGAATATTTTAACCTATTATTAACTTTATGTGAAATAAATATTATTGATTTACAATAAAAATTTATACTTTTGGCTACAATATTTATGCATATTAATTCTCTTAATTCAATATTTGAGAAAGAATTTCTCTTAAACAGTGGGTTCTTTTTATCAGGAAAAGAACATATAAACTAGAAAGTGTCTCGGCCCTTTTTTTTTAAAAAAAAAAAAAAAACAGAACTCCTTTCTTCAAGGGTGGATGAAGTGTAAAAGTCAACATATCATTTAACCAAAAAGACTTAATTCTGGAAACAGAAAAAAATAAACATGAAAGAAAACCATGAATCTGAAGCAAAAGATTATGCACTGGTGAATCTATGTCCACCGGAATGGGTAGTGAGAAAAAAAAAAAAAACCAGAGACACGGAGAGAGAAGAAAGAAGAGATGTACCTGGTTAAGTTACACCCTGTTGGTTGCCATCTATAGTTGAGATAGAACTTATCTGGTCTGCCATTTTTTTCACAATCAAACGCGGGCTCTATGAAGGGACACATTGAGCTATGATAAAGAGGGTATGAATCATCATAAACCCAGCTTCCTTCGAACAAGTTGCAACCATTCTTTTGAAATCTTATACCATTTCCATGAATCTGAACCAGAAGGGTAAGAGACAGCACAACAGATATGGAGAAAGACCACCCCATGAAACTGAAACAATGGTGGTGGTGGTGGTGAAATGTAGAAGAAGAAGTGTGGTTAAAGGAGTGCTGAGAAGGAGTATTTATAATGAATACAGAGAGAGGGTGGTGATGTTTGGAATTTCAGTTTTCTAAATATGACGCAATAAGATGATTGAATTGGTATGAAGGAAGAAACCAGTTTCAAAACTTTGTTTGTGTTGTTTTCTGTCAAAGAATCAATTATGCCACTTGGGCATTCTGAGAAAAGAAAAAATATAACATTAATGCTTTTAAATTAAGGATTATAATCAATAACCTTTTTTGCAAACTAATATTTTCTTTTAAAGAAAATTTCCTTAAATAGATTTACCGGAGTGTTATATTACTTCTCCAAATGAACGTATTTACTCTATAAAGGTTTTCTTTTCTTCCTAATGAGAAAAAGTAAAAAAAATTAAAATTATGGAAAATAATTTAAAATAATTAACTAAAATACTTTATTTAAATTTTAATTACTTTATGAAAAGGGATAAAATATAAAATAATTTATGATTTTTTAATATAATTTGAAATTAAATTTTTTATTATTGATTTCTTGAAAAATAAAAATATAATAACAAAAAAATATTTATGATCAATGATAGCTATTTTGCAAAATTTTATACTTATGTTTTATTTCTCATTTTTTTTAACAAACCGTTATAATAATAACAAATTTTAGTTCAAAATATTTGGAAAAAATAATATCTTCAAATATTTTCTTAAATAATATATTGGTATAAATATTTGGTTTAAACTTATGTTTGATTTTTTAATTTGGTTCTAATTTGTTTCTATTTAATTAGTTGATAATATTTGTTAATTTTATTACTTTTTTATTAATATCATTTAAATAATTAAGAATAACACGTAATAATTATTGTTCCTTTTTCAGTTAATTACTTAAACAGCATTAAAAATATAAATTAAATAAAATGTATAAATATTAAAATTAAATTGAAAATGAAATATTAGACAAAAAAATTAAAAAAAAATTATAATCATAAGGATATTTAAGCCTAATATACTTTTAAATACTTTCTTCAAATGGATGTAATAGAGTATTATTTCTTTAAGGAGGGCCAGATTCAAATGATTTATTTTTTTTTTTATATTTCTGGTGAGAAATTCTTTTGGAATTCAGTTCTCATAAATCGAATTTTTAGAGTGTTTCTTTTTCTTGTTTCTTAAAAAGGGAAAGAAAAAATTGGAAAACAAATTAAACATTACAAATCAAAATTAAAATGAGAGGAAATTAATTTAAAATAATTAATTAAAAATTTTGAGAATAAATTTTACTCAATTTGAGAGAAGAAAAACTAAAAAATAATTTAAAAGTGAACAATTTTTAGTTTTGTAATAAAATTTGGAATAAAATTTCCTATTATTATAATTATTTTACAAAACGATAAATAAGAAATAAAAGATAAATTTGAAATTTGAAAACATTATTATCATTGTTGTATTATTATTGATGATAAATATTTTATATTATAATATTTTTAATTCAGCGTATCTATTTCCTTCCATCTAAATGGAGATTGTAAAAGTTATTGTAATTTTGTTTAGGCAACATTTTTGTTTGCTGTAATTTTTAATATTTTTAAAGATACGAGACATATATATATATATATATATATATATATATATATATATATATATATATATATATATATATTATATAAAAATGTGTTATTTTATATTATTTTATTTTATTCATGTAATATATATTACTTTTTAATTTTTGTTTTTTTCTTTTCTCTATGGAATTACATCTTTATTTAATTTTTTAATTTTTATTGTATTTCTTCTTTTATCATCGTATCGTTTTTGTTAATTGTGTTATATATTTATAATAATATTGTAAAAATAATAGCGTTACACTTGTTGCAATGTGAGCAAGCCTCCTCCTTTTTAGGATGGTGCATGTTGTTGTAGCCAGATCTCCTCCACTATCCCACATCCACTTTTTATGGGATATTATTTTCCACACTAGGATTCAGTTATAGATTTTTAAATCTATTCATCACCTATAAATAGGAGCTTAAATCCTCTTCCAAAATAACCTTTCTCATATCTCCTTTTCTTATTTCTTCCTTCTCTCTTCTCCTATATCCTGGGTTACTTATCTTGATTTATTCTTATAACCGACTACACTTAACCTTTGTAATTTGAATGTTATTTTTTTTTGGTTCTTTTTTTTTTAAAAAAAAGTAATAACTAGCAAATACACATGCGATGTCGCACCGATGTGTTTGCATTTTTTTAATTTTCAAGAATTGTTAAATATAAAATTAAAAAAAATATGTAAGAAGAAAATTTAAATAATTAAGACAAAAGAGATTTCTAGAAAAATGATTAAAAGTAAATTATTTATAAAATAATTAATTTTTAAAATAACTAAGGGTAAAACGGGTATTATGAAATGTGGACACGAAAAGAGGAATCATCTTTATTGTTATAGATAGCTATAGATAATAAGGATTGGCATTGGAGGTGAAGAAAGAAAACACAGCACAACAGCCCAGAAAAATCCTCGCTATCTTCTATACACTACCAGAAAAACGTTAATTACCGACGGTCAGAATCCGTTGATAATCTCCATAATTCGTCGTTAATGATGTTTTACCGACGGACTTCCGACGGTAAAATATCCGTCGGTAAACTGCTCGTCGGTAATCATTTACCGACGGATTGTTGAAATTCGCCGATAATTACCGATAGAAATATCCGTCGTCCTTTCCGCCGGTTATTTCTGACAGATCTGTCCGTCGGTACTTACTGACAGACAGTTCCGTCGGTAAATCCATTCGTGGAGTCCATGTCATTACCGACGGATAATTCCCTCGGTAATTACCGACGGACATATCCGTCGGTAATAACATGGACTCCACAAATGGATTTACCGACGGATCTGTGCATCGATAATTCCGTCGGTAAGATAAAAAATTTGGTCTGGGTTGGTTTGTTTTTTAGACATTCCACAATACCTGCATATACAAAATTCCAATACAGACAAATCCAACAGTCCAGCATTCCACTATATCAAATATTGTATCATTATCAAACTCCATGACAATATATATCAAATGACATAGTAAATTGTTCATAAAACAGAGAAAATAATATGTATCACAGGAAAGTTTGTCAAATATTACATAATCACGACCAGTACCAAGAAGGACTAATAGTACATAAGTTTATTAAGTAAATTTTGAACAAAGTTTTTCTTAAGAACATGAAAAGCTAATAATCTTCATAATCAGGAGAAGATTCTTCATTTAGGTTATCGTCTTCTTCATTATTTTGTTGCTGAGAATGGGGTGGAGGGATTTCAAAGTTTGGTTGAGTAGGGTTTGGCTGTTGTGGTTGTGGCTGTGGCTGTGGCTGTGGCTATGGCTGTTGAAATGAAACCAAAAACAGAACCAATAACAATTCAGACAATTTCAATTTAGACTAAGCATTAATTAGCAATCAAAACAAAAACAAAACCAATCCAAATGCATATAACAATTCAACCAATCTCAATTTGGACTAAGCATCAATCAACAATAATTAAACCAAAAACAGAACTAATCGGCAAACACACCTTACAATGGCTCCTATCTCGCAAACACACCACAAGATCAGTGCTCTGGGACCAAAATTAGCGCTCTGTGGAACAATGCAGTGGCTGGCCAGCGAGAGTGAGGGCACCGGCAATCCAGAATACAATTCCTTACCAATCAAAAACCAATGAGAAAACCTAGCAGCATAACAATGGCAAGAAGAAGAATCAATTAAACTCACCAAAACCAAGGTCACGGTCGACGAACGCGGTGGCCGGCAAGAAGACAGAGCCGCTCCGACGTGGAACCCAACCGAGCTTCGAACGTGGAACTCAGACCCACGATGGTAGCGGAGAGGCGACGGCAGCAGCGAGGTGACAGCAGCGCAATGGCGACGTCGGTGAGCAGCGGCATCGCAATTGGCGTGGTGAATTTGGGGGAGCGAGGTGACAGTGGAACTCCGATCCACAGTGGCAGCGGAGAGACGACGGCAACGACGAGGCGACGACACCGGCGAGGTAATGGAAAAGCAATGGCGATTTCTGTGAGAGCGGCAGCGGCGTGGTGATTTCTGTAAGAGAGGCGAGGGGGAAATTTCTGAATTTGGGGAAAAAGAAGGTGAGGTGTGATTTCATAATACCGCACACTTTACCGAAGGATATAATCCGTCGGTAAGTCAGCGACTCCGTCGGGGCTAATTTCACATAGACATTACCGACGGATGAATCCGTCGGAAACTGGGTTCAAAATTCCATACAGTCATTACCGACAGATTAATCCATCGGTAATGTTAATCATGGGTGTCCGTCGGTAATTTCGTCGATAAATGGCAATTACCGACCGATATATATCCGTCGGTATTAATCCGTCGCTAAATATGATATTTCTTGTAGTGATATTGTCAAAGGCACACGATAATAATTCAATGGCAGTACTACGTTCGACAAAACACATGCAACTTCTCAACATTTACTATATCTAATTTGAACATCCATCGCCATCGATGATAACGTCGTCGGCATCTGCATCCTGTAGAGGAGAAGATTCGAGAGGAGGTTGAGAAGAAAATCAGAAAAGCGTAGAGGATGAACTTATGCGTGCTCTTTGGGTTGAGTGTGTTGGAAGTCCCACATCGACTAAAGATAAGGCCAATTCACAATATATAAGTGAGGTGCAAACCTCAACTTACAAGCCGATTTTGTGGGGTTGAGTTAGGCTTAAAAACCCACTTCTAACATGGTATCAGAGCCAAGTTAGAGCCTATCCTACCGAACTTTCTTGGACATTCTGTTCCACCCGATATCGGGTCGCTAACGGACCACCCACTAATCTCTTGTCCCACGCACGAGATGAATATACCTCGGCGTGAGGGGGTGTGTTGGAAGTCCCACATCGACTAGAGATAAGGCCAATTCACAATATATAAGTGAGGTGCAAACCTCAACTTACAAGCCAATTTTGTGGGGTTGAGTTAGGCTTAAAAACCCACTTCTAACAGAGTACGAGGTAGTAGAAAATAAGCTCTTTCCAATTAGTTGCCACATCGATAAACTCGGGACTCGTCACCACCATCTCCATGGAGCGTCGGAAATCCACGTCAGGGTCCAACGAATACATCTCTACCGCAACGCTGCCTTAGAGCACCATTTTCGCCTTTTCTTCAACGGTAGCGACTGGATTTCCTGGCGAGGATGAGGAGGTGGCGCAATCGGTGTCGGTGACGGTGGATTCGACGATGGAGCGACGAGAGGGGAGCGACGACACTTCTGGTAGCGACTGATGACGTCGCCGACAACTCTGACGGAGCTGGTTCAGATTGCTTCTTGTGAAGTGAACCAGAGGGCGACGTCGAGCCGTTGAAGCTACTGGTGCTGATCGGTGTTGGCCGGCATCGTCACCGATGACTGCGGAATGCAAGGCAACATCATGGAGACTTGCCCGAGATGGTTCATGGCAACGTGATGAACGGTTACTGTTTGGAGTTTGTTAGATGAAGAATAAATTGTCCCTCACGTGCCTAAGAAAGAGGAGAAGTTACGAAAAAAGAAGAAGATTTTAATGCATGAAGACAAGCATATGCTGGTGAGTGCTGGTTGTCCCTTTGTTGAATAATTTAATTGTTTGAAGAAATGGTGGTGGGCCATGGATGTGAATTCTACAGAAGTGGTATATATTCAAAATTGGAAGTCTATAATATTAAGGTGCAAGGTTGGTCCACAATGTTTTGAGATATTAAAGTGGTCTTTCAGAATGAACTTTCGTGAGAGCTCATCTTCAAGGATGAAGTTTCAAGTATTTATTTGTTTGCCAATCATGAATATTTAAGATTGTGGGGGTTAGATAATTTTACTCAATTATTTAAAAAAAAATATGTGAATGAGTTTAACCCATTTTCAAAGAAAATAATTATTTGGGATATGGCTTTTAACTTGATAGTTTCTAGATGAAGCCATGTGATTTTTTTTAAGATAGAATCATAAGGAAGGGTGATAGTATTACTATCCCAAAAGTGTTCTTGAGAAACTTCTTAGAAAGTTTAGAAATTATAAATGAGTGATTATCCCTTATGATACTAATTAAAGAAAAATAGAGGAGAATTATTTTCTCAACCTTAGTATGTCCAAATAATTGGGAGCTTACTACCTATGATGGTCTTTTCTAGACCAGGTGTTGTTTATGCAGTGAGTAGACTAAGAATATACACTTAATATTCTAATTACGAATATTGATATTTATGAGATGCTTAAGAGATTCAATGGAAGATGTCATTGAATATAGTGGATTTTCCCATTGTACTAAAAGTGTACAGTGATGCTAACTGAATCTTTGATTTAGACGAGACAAATCTATTAGTGGTAATAGATTCACATTTGGATTGGGCTGGGTTCATGGAGATCGACCAGACAAACAATTATTGTTAGATCAACAAGAAATATGAGTATGTTGTTCTTGAAAGGCTGATAGTGAAGCTGAGTAGTTGACGAACTTCTTAGCTAACATTTCACTAGGAATGAAAATACATTATGATTGCCAATCGGCAGTAGCTACTGAAGAGTGAAATAATTTCCATTGAGAATGTGAAGTCATAATGAAATCTGGTAGATCCTCTGACAAAATCCTAGGATGAAATATGATTATAGAAACATCGAGGAGAATGAGACTTGAGCCACTTGAAACAAACAAGTGATGGTAACCCAACCTTTGTGATTGGAGATCCCATGAATAAGGTTCATATGGGTAAGAACAAGTCACTTGTTAGTTCTGATAGCACTAAATTGATTGATTTTTAATCAATTATGTCCATTCCTATGGTGTGTGTGTGTGTGTGTGTGTGTGAAAGTGCTAGAGACTGCATTATTGAGAGGTTAAACTTTGTAATTAAAATTCTTTGAGGTGTAAGAATTTTAAACAAAGTTTTAATGGTTTTCATATCCCTTATGGGTGGTGTATGATTTGCAGCATACACTTAATGAAATCACCTATATGAGTGTCGAGTGGGGCCGCTTGTATAGATCTTGGCATGATTTCTAGAGCACTCATGAATATTGGGCACGCGCATGGCCTAGCAGCGCAACACAGCGATAACAACAAGAATTGTGGGGGGTGTATTGTGATTGATAAACCGCTAACACACATCAAGTGTCCTTGGTTCATATAGCTTGCTATACCAGCTCTAATGCATTACATCTTAGTTGAGACCCAGGATTTTCTTTCTTTCTATCTCTTATATCCTGGGTTACTTATCTTGCTAGTTTCTGCTATCCTCGGGATATATCCGATATGTTCCTGTTGTACCCTGGGGGTTTTGCGCATATACTGTGGATAAATCCTTAAGGGCAGTGTTTTTACACGCCTCAGGAAATCTTTTTATTTTATGCTTTTATCAATTTTATGCACATTTGTTAACAAATTGTTAATTTTATAAGTGCTGATTGTGGATTTCATGGTCGTGACATTGGACCTTTGAGACTTTTTTGTATTTCGGGGTCTATTTAATCTCAAATTTGTAAAAATGGGTCCGTTGATTTTCTTTTTCAAAATAGGATTAAGTCGTTAGAGTGGAGGACGACATTACAAGTGAAGTCGTCCTTTACCCTGCCGGTTTCTCTTTTTTTTTATAAAAAAAAAAAGTAAAGTCGTATTGTGGGAGACCAGTTTCTATTCACGTCAAAAGTGAAGTCATCTTCGTACATGACGACTTAACTTTTAAATTTTTTTAATTAAATACATTTTTTTAACGTTGAAGTTTTATATTTTTTTGTATAATAGCGTGGTTTTATGTTTTGTCTACATGATAGAGTGTACTCACAATGTGTAATAACTTCATACGAGTGGTTAGCAAAGGTAATCTAACCATAATGGCTTGGGAACTCATGAATGAGATTAGATGTCCTTATGATCATTCAGGAAACACAATGCAAGGGCTTTATAAAACTGCAACGTTAAAGAAAATTATATTTAATTAAAAAAAATCTGAAAAGTGAAGTCATCATGTATAAGGACGACTTCACTTTTTGACGTGAACAGAAATTGGTCACTCATAGCATGACTTCACTTATTTTAAAGGAAAAATAAAAGAAACCGATAGGGTGGATGACGACTTCACCAGTAATATTGTCCTCCACTTTGACGACTTAACCCTATGATGCAAAAAAAAAAAACTCAGTGGACCCATTTTTACAAATTTGAGTTCAAATAAACCCTAAAATACAAAAAAAAAATGACCTTTGATGAATTTTAGAATATGAGTCTTCATCTATTTTGTTCACTTGGACATCAAACTTCTTCCACAATTATTCATCTTTTGATTTTGATCCTTCTTTTATATTTTCTTCATTTGTAGTTAATTCCTCCTTCATCAAATTCAAACCAAATATGTTGTCTTTCATATGAACTTTGAATACTTCTAAGTAGGTAGCATTTTTTATCACACAAAGTTTGTTTTCAATTGAGACCTTAAAACCTTCCTCTAACATTTGAGAAATACTTAATGAATTTTGGGTAATCTCAATAACATAAAAAAAATAAAAATTGATACCTGAATGAGTTTTAATTGAAAATTGTTCTTGTACCTTTCCCAATAAGTTGTTCTTATTTTCAATTCTTACTTTAGAAATATCTAATTTTTTGAGCTTTTTGAAAAGTTTTTTATCATAAGTTATGTGGTTTGTATAACCATTGTCTATCATCCAACCTTTTGTAGAATTGTTGGTTGTAACATATAATGTTAGTAGTTCCTCCTTTGATTTATCCTCTACAACCTTAACATCTTCTTGAGGATCTTGAGATTTGCATGCCTTTTTCACATCTCTCAATTGACTCCATTAGTGGCATCTTATATATTTATATATTGCCTCCACCAACACTTGTTAGGTTGGTGATTATTTTTCTTGCAATTGGGACAAGATGGAAAAACATGTTGTTGTACTTATTCTTTTTTTTTTGTTATTGACTAAGAGAGCAATCTCGGTAATACGAACTAAAGCACCTTCAACTGTATGATATTCTCCTATTAATCTTCGTTGTTCTTGTGCTTACAAAGCATGTATCACCTTTGTCAAAGTAATTATAGACAAATCTTTTGTGTTTTCTAATGAAGTAATAGATGTTTCATATCTCTCTGACACTGTCACCATAATTTTTTGAATGAGTCTGAACTCTAGAAACTCCTTTTCACACAATTTTACATTGTTAACAATACCCAACAATTTGTTTGGATCCTTAACTGTCTCACATTCTTTCATCTTTGCATCTCAAACTCCCTTATCAAGTTTAAATAATCCCATATTTCTTTGAGTGACTTAAGAGTCATGATTTTGGTAAGGATCATTTGTGAGACGCCAACAAACAAGCATGATCTCGCTTTTTCCTTCTTCTCTTACTTTCCCTTTGCATTTTGATTTGAGCCATGGTGGGATTTTCCAACAATTAATCATCATTTTCCTCCAATACTTTCCATAAATCTAGTCTATCTAAATAAGTTTGCATTCTTACCGTCGATAGATCATAACTTTCATCATCAAATAGTGGAACTTATGATAAATTTGTTTCATTCTACAACCCCGTAAGAACAATGACTCTTGATACCAATATTAAGAGATTTGAGTGTTTTTTGAATATATATATATATATATATATATATATATATATATATATATGATATAATATATATATAAAATATATATTATTATTAAAATAATATTTTTTTTTTATATATATAATATATATATATATATATATATATATATATATATATATATATATATATATATAAACATAATATCAAATGTTTACAATATCTTAATATTATTTTTTTAATCGAAATAATAATTATTTTTTAAAATTGAAAGATATTTCTAAAACTAAAATACTTTCTAAAACTAATTTAAGATGCAAAAGATCTCAAGTAAATATTCTAATGTTCAAAGGTACAACATTCATATTATAAAAAGGTTTAATTAGTTGGATAAAACCCATTTTCGTTTAGATGGTAGGAGATGTAGGACACTATTATACGTGAACTCCACCAATGGCAACATATCACTCCAAGTAACCAAGTGATCCAACACACACGTTCTCAGCAAGTCCTCCAATGTATGCATGGTTCTCTCAAACTGACCATCGATTTGAGGATGATAAGATGAGCTCATTCTCAATTGAGTAAATCTAAATTAAATTTCCTTTTTGCTAAAATTAGTTTTGGCATGAAGGTGAAAGGATAGAGAAAACCCTAGCTGAATGAGCAGTCAAGGGAGGCTGGAAAAACAGTTCATAATGACTAATTGAATCGCAATTATCATGAACATTAAGCCATTTTCGTTTTAGCACATTAAACTACCATTAAGGCACCATTAAAAGTCAAATTTTGAGTGAGAATGAAGGTTTTCTGTGCTGCCTTTGTTGCTTAGTGAAAGGAGTACGAAATTGGAGAGTGTTGTGTGATAATTGAGTCAGAAGTAGAGCTAACATGGGAAAACAAGGGGTGTCCATTCTCATCAAAGAAGAAACCAAGAACCTCAAGTTTAGCAAGGAAATCAGATTATGGGAGCTTTACACATTAATTTTACGTTTAAGTCTGATTGGCATGGTGGATATAGTATGATTATGTTTGAAATTATTTTATTTCGTTTACGCCACTGTTTCTGGAAATTTCCAGAAATTGTCTGGCCAACGATGAATTGTCGCTAGACGACTCTTTCCTTTTCTAGGTCATTTTGGGTTCCTGCAGAGGAACCACCTACCAAATATAGTGTAAAATAGTCAATTTGACCAACTTTGACTCGTCCTTGCCTAGAGTGACTGGTTGACCAGTTTAGACTCTTTGATTATCCATTGAGAGGCTACCACGTGTCAGAGTAGTCTCTCTCTCAAATCAGAATTCTCTTCCCACCATTACGGTTTTACTGCTGTGAGTGGTTGCACGAAGGTTACGGTGGTTGTTACGGTGGCTACAGAAACGCCGGAGGTGCTGAGTCCATGGTTCTTGTGGAAAGATGGTGATAGGTTCACATTCTAAACCGGCAGTGGTGGTTGCGTGAATGGCTCGCGACTGTAGGTCACGGCAGTGCTGCCATAGAAGGATCGAGCTTGGTAACTTCGCGTCATGAATGCATGTGCTGCCATGAGCGCATTTGTGACTTCGCGTTCGAGCATGGTGCTGCCATGAACGTTGTCGCGATGACAAAGGTGCAAACCGTGAGTGGTGGTTCTAGGTCTGTTCCAGTGAGTTGCAGGCACGAAATACGCAAGTCTCGCGAATGCGAGTGGTGCTGCAATGGTGGTTCCGGCAGCGTGCTGAACAAAGACAATGGTGACGCGAAGATGTTGGCCACTGCAGGTCTCCCGAGCAATCTTGGTGCAGCAATGGTGGGTCTCGACGTGTGTGCAAAGATGGTGCAACCATGGTGATTCCAATGTGATGCGAAGATGGGGTTGCAGTTCTGGCGTGAGCGCGACGGTTGTGGCAGCGTGATGAACAGAAAGGACGAGACGCGAGTGCAGGTGCGAGTGTGGTGGACGACGTCAAGCACAGCGGTTCGTGCGAGAAGATGGTGGCAAGTGGTGTAGGTGTTGTCGGAGTTTCTAGGGGTTGTTTCGGCGAGTTGTTGGCGCGGAAGAGGTAGGTCGACAACAGTGTAATGACTGTCGAAGTCAAGGGCGGCGACTGCGGCATGAAGATGGTGGGAGAAAAGGAAGATTAAGGTTAGGGTTTCTGATTGTGTGAAGAAGAGATGGTGATGAGGTGTCAAATTGTAATTGGTTATTTTATTGAATGGAGGATTGAGGACGTGACAAGTTTTAATTAGTTATTTTAGTGAGTGGAGGATTGCCATGTGGCATGATTTGATTGAGGGGAGTTTAAGTGGTTGAAGGGGTGCAAATTAGTAAAAAGTAGGGGTACATAATAGATTTAGATGACCCACTTATAGGAGGGGTGTGTAAAATAAAAATTGGAGGTGCAATTAGCTCCTGAAATATTCCTTTCCTTAATTAGATGGTCCAATGGCAGAAGGGGTGTGTTAAAATGAAAATTGTGGGTGCATTTAGCTCCTGACTTATTTCTCTCCAGAATTTCTGATTTTATACTTATTTTATGACTTAAAATATTCTCAATTCACACTCTTAAGGACCGAAATTAAATTCTAGTTACATTATTAAACTAAGAATATCCAATAATATATTATGCAACTAAAATCAATTCTTAAGTGAAAAAATGATATTAAATCCCCAAAATGTAAATACTTAATGAGGGCAAAAGTTTGAACGCATCACAACCGCTAGGTGGTTTGGAAGTCTGATGCGCCTGGTGCCCTGTGCGTTGCGCTAGGTGATACCGTGAAGCAAAAGTGTTTTTTTTTCTTTGATGTGCGTGGTCTACAAGACTTCTAGGATATCTTAGAGATCGGCTTGCTGGTGTTCCTTGAGTGGTGGCTCGGAACATCCCTTGAGTTGTGGCTCGGGATAGAAGTTAAGCACGTGGTATTCCTTGAGTTGTGGCTCAGAATAACATCTCTTGAGTTGTGGCTCGGGATGGCGGATGAACACGAGGAACTCTTGAGTTGTGGCTCAGGTTGGCGAGTGTTGCCGGTGTGAGTGTGCACGTAATGGCATGTACGGATGGGTCTAGTTAGATTGCCCTCCTCAATAATTAACTGACGAGTTTGGTAGTCTTGGGACGTTACGAATGTTATTCGTATTGGGAACTCCACTTGGCGTTACGGTGTGTGATCTGTAGCATGGTTTCCCGCACATGCTCTATTAGTTGTGGCTGATAGGTGTGATAGCAAGACATCTTGAGGTACTCGCTAGAAGACATAGAACATGGTTGACATGGTAGTGGCCATGTGTGTGAAATTGAAGGATGAGTTCCTTTGGTGTGATTGAAATTATATGAATTGTGTGTATATGTTTTATTCTGTTAGATCACTCTATCTGCTTGTGTTTGGCGATGATCGTGTTCGCGATACACGAGAGCAAATGATATTACAGGTGGATCTGGTGAAGCCTAGAGACAGAGCGAGGCTAGTATTAGGAGAAGATTTTATCAGAGTTTTACTAATTATGTATTTTAAGGATTTTGTAAACATTTGGAGTATTTAAGCATGGTTTATATATATATATTGGAATTTTATGAATTATGAAATTTGAGTTACATTATATTGTAATAAAGTTTTAATTTTCCTGCATTTTTGGGAATCTAAGTTATAATAAATGAAGTTTTATTATTTATTTCTTTATTATATTATTTAAATCCGTAATATCCGGTCGGAATGTTACAGGAGTTACAAACCCATTAGGAGGAGTCGGTGGAATGGGTTTGGGATGTAGTGTGCATCCTCCGATGGAGAGATTGGTGATAGGTTTAACATAAGAAGATGTGTAGAGCTTGCTAGAAAGGCTTTTGGGTATACCAGCCCAATCCATTGGTGGGGTGTGTTATTGTAAAGAATGGGATAGTTGTTGGTGAAGGGTTCCACCTAAAGCAGGGCAACCACATGCTGAGGTACCTACCTTCCCTCTCTTCCACCTCTCTCTATCTGAATTATTCTACGTGTGTAAAATAAAAATGATTGTTACTATTCGGGTGAATGTTACATAAAATTAGGAGATATTCTGGTAAAATGTTTTGATTGTGAGATATTATTGGTTTTTACTTAGCCTTTAGATAAAGACCTTGTGTTTCTGAGTATGTTGAGTTAGGGAGATGAGATTGTCAGGTGTTTGCTTTGAGGGATGCTGGTGATTTGGCACAAAATGCAACTGCTTATGTAAGCTTGGAACCTTGTAATCATTTTGGTAGGACTCCACCTTGTACTGAAGCTCTAATTGAAGCCAAAGTGGAAACGGTTGTTGTTGGGATGGTGGATCCAAATCCTATAGTTTCCTTCAAAGGGGTGGAAATATTGAGAGATGCAGAAATTGAAGTTGTTGTGGGTGTAGAGGAAGAGTTGTGCAAGAGTCTCAATGAGCCTTACATTCATCGCATGTTGACGAAAAACCTTTCCTTACTTTGAGGTAATTCAACTCTCCCTTTGTCCTTTGACACTTTCACATGCTTTTTCTAACAATTATAACGGTTCTTTGGATGCATTTTGGAGTTTGGTTGATCCTCATGTGTTTTAATTCTTTCATAAACATAACTTCACAACCTAGCATGTAGTTGCATTATAGATATTCTCTTTTTGTCAATGGGAAATTTTTGAACCTGCTTGAGAATGGAGCTGCAGACCGTGGTAGTTACTTTCCAAGGCTATTATAGGAATATGATGTAGTGGTAATGTCTTCTTCTTTCTCACCAAAAACTTTTAAGTACCTGCATCTCAACAACATGGACTCATTTCTTTCATTGAGTTGACTTAAAACAATACAAGAATCGAAATCGAAAGAAGGCTGATCATAACTAAACTCATATTCTCATCTTGAGAAATCAACGCACAAATTAAAAGTAATAGACTCAATAACATCAAAACAAATTATTCTTTTGAGCAAAATCTCCTAATTGTTTAAATTATTATCATGAAATACGATAAAATTGATTTTTAAATAGATTATACATATAACATAAACTTAAAATTAAAAAAGATTAAAAATATGAAAATATCCTTTCTTATCGTCCTCTTGTCATTAAGATGATTAACTACAACCAGAGTGAATTTTGCAAATCTTTTCCAATCTTGAGATACATTTACACTATCCTTCTCCACTCCAAGATAAATTCTGATGGGATCATCGGTGCCCCCAGTTCAGGAGAAAACAATGTACCTAAACAGCAAAGTTCAAACAATTAATAAAACTAACATAATACACAACATCAGAACCACAAACAGTAAACAAAATTTTAATAAAACACCAATTGAGATCATTCACTATGAAACTTTTGGAGATAATCTTATCTTTGAGATTCAATGTATGGAAGTTGATATGCTTACAAGTATTTCTATGATACATCAATTTAGGCCAATGGTTGTTATTTTCCATTGTAGTAACTTCAACCTGAAAGAGGTGTAAAAAACAATTAAACGCGGGAGGTGCAAGGAGCAATTAAATTAAAAAAAAAATTGTGAGGTGCAAATAGTGAAAAAGAGGTGTGAAGTAGTAAACAAAATGCAAATAATATGAGGGTAGGAAATTGAAAATTTGGTGCAAAAAATTTGGTACAAAATACAAAAGATTATATCACGTACACTAACATATATTACGTACAAAACTTATAGTGCATACAAAAAATTATATCACGTACACAAACATATATTACGTAAAAAAAATTATAATACGTACAAAAACTTATAATACATACCAAAAATTGTATCACGTACAAAAACATAGTTGCGTACAAGATATAAAATATATTACGTAATAAGAAAAGAGCACAAAGAGAGATTAGGAAGACCTATCGAAGAAAATAACCCACATGTATGAAAAAAGACAAATATGTTAGTTAACAAACTAATAAGCAGCTGCTATTACTCACCAAAGTTTCCTTGCAAAACTACACATCATGGAGTAACCAAAATAATGACATACCATGGACAACACGCGTCACTATAAAACATTATGAAATATAGTTTGGAAAAAACTAGAACAAATGATTTTTCAAATATAAGCTAAATTCCTTGAGAATGGTGAAATTGAAATTCTAACATTAACTACATTGGAAATTTTAGGTCAAAGTATAATGATTTATTTCAGGTTAGTTTATGTCTACAATTTATTTAAAAAGGTGTCCATTCCATGTTCAAATTTTAAATCCCAAGCAGTCTCTACAAGTCTTTTTTTTGCTTCCATCAATGTCTTTCTTGCCATTTCAAGTTCCGCCATCAACCTCTTTGTTTCATTTTGTAACCTATCCACGTTATCCTTGGCCCTTGTCACATTTACTGTTAGAATATGTGGTTCTCATTCAATTCCTAATACCACACGTTACTTAAGCACTAATTATTAATTATTTACTGCTTAAGTTTTGAAGACTCTTCATATGGCCTATTTACTGGTTCAGTTTTGAAGACTCTTCATATGGCCTATTTACTGCTTCAGTTTTGAAGACTCTTCATATGGCCTATTTACTAGTGCAGTTTTGAAGCCTATAAATAACATCTCCATGACTTGAAAAAAAATATAGAAAAACATTTACAGAGACACACTTTGTAATAGACATCTAAGTATTTTTTGGTGAGGATTCTTGTTCCCATTTAAGAGCTTTGTACTCTTCTTTTCATAGTAGAACTTTGTTCATTATCGTCCCGTGATTTTTCCTCTTACATTCAAAAGAGGTTTTCCACGTAAATCCTTGTGTGTTATTTCTCTTTCTCTTTTATTTGCTTCTCTTTAATTTCCAATTGCAAGAAGAAAGATGGCATTCCCGGGGTTGAAAATGCAAGATGCAAAGCACGACTAGTCGTTAAAGGCTTTAATCAAAAGGAAGGTATTAATTTTAATGAGATATTCTCACCTGTTGTTTGTCATACTTCCATTCGTGTTTTGCTTGCTTTTGTTACTCTGTTTGATTTGGAGTTAGAGCAGCTAGATGTAAAGACAGCTTTTTTACATGGAGAGCTGGAAGAAGAAATTTACATGGAACAATCAGAGCGATTTATTGTTCCTAGAAAGGAGCATTTTGTTTGTCGTTTGAAGAAATCCTTATATGGCCTCAAGCAAGCACCTAGGTAATGGTACAAGAGGTTTGATTCTTTCATGATTGGGCAAGGTTACTGCAGGAGTCAATTTGATGACTGTATTTATTTTCAAACATTCCAAGATGGATCTTTCATATACTTGTTACTATATGTTGATGATATGTTAATTGCATCACGTGACAAGTTTTCTATCAGGAAATTAAAAACTCAACTAAGCAATGAGTTTGAAATGAAAGAATTAGGTGCAACAAAGAAAATTCTTGGTATGGAGATTCGCAGGGACCGTCAAGCTGGTAAATTGTTTTTATCTCAACAAAGGTATATTGAGAAAGTACTTGATAGGTTTAATATGAATGATTGTAAACCTGTTTCTACTCCACTTGCTGCACATTTCAAGTTATCCTCAGATCTTTGCCCAGATACAAAGGAAGATATGGAGTACATGTCACATGTTCCTTATGCTAATGCTATTGGCAGTCTTATGTATGCCATGATATGCACCAGGCCAGACCTTGCATATGCTGTTAGCATGGTAAGCCGGTATATGCATAATCCCGGCAAGAAACACTGGAATGCTGTAAAATGGATTTTTCGATATCTAAAAGGTACTTCTCATGTTGGCTTGGTATTTGACAAAAAAATGGCTACAACTGATAATGTTGTAGGATATGTTGACTCAGATTATGCTGGTGATCTTGATCGAAGAAGATCTCTCTCAGGTTACATCTTTACCCTCTGTAATAGTGCTATCAGTTGGAAAGCAACACTTCAATCTATTGTTGCATTATCTACAACCGAAGCAGAGTATATTTCAGCCACAGAGGGAATGAAAGAGGCTATTTGGCTTCGAGGTTTGGTAAATGAACTTGGTCTAACACAGAAAGTTCTTACTGTGTTTTGTGATAGCCAAAGTGTTATTCATTTAACCAAGAATAATCGTTATCACGACAAGACCAAACACATCAATATAAAACATCACTTTATTAGAGATGTTGTTGTTGTTGGAGAAATTATGGTTGAAAAGATTGACACTTCTGAGAATCCAGCAGACATGCTTACCAAGCCGCTTCCAGTTACCAAGTTTAAACATTGTTTGGACTTGGTTGGTCTATACAACATTTGAATGCCCTTTGGGACTTTATCGGACGATGAACACTTGTAGAATTCGAACCAAGGTGGAGATTGTTAGAATATGTGGTTCTCATTCAATTCCTAATACCACACGTTACTTAAGCACTAATTATTAATTATTTACTGCTTAAGTTTTGAAGACTCTTCATATGGCCTATTTACTGGTTCAGTTTTGAAGACTTTTCATATGGCCTATTTACTGCTTCAGTTTTGAAGACTCTTCATATGGCCTATTTACTGCTTCAGTTTTGAAGACTCTTCATATGGCCTATTTACTAGTGCAGTTTTGAAGCCTATAAATAACATCTCCATGACTTGAAAAAAATATAAAAAAACATTTACAGAGACACACTTTGTAAAGACATCTGAGTGTTTTTTGGTGAGGATTCTTGTTCCCATTTAAGAGCTTTGTACTCTTCTTTTCATAGTGGAACTTTGTTCATTATCGTCCCGTGGTTTTTCCTCTTACATTCAAAAGAGGTTTTCCACGTAAATCCTTGTGTGTTATTTCTCTTGCTCTTTTATTTGCTTCTCTTTAATTTCCAATTGTCACGATCCTGTGCTTCCGCATACTATGATACCATAACATTTACCATATTCTGCATCTAATTTTTCATATCTAAAGCACATTTAACATTACCTTCTACCCAACCCAAATTAAATCCAAAAGAGTTAGCTTCTTCCCATAATTGTTCCAAATGATTCCACATTTCATCATTCATATCTTCGATCTGTTTAGTCTTCAAATAATTAAGAAGGTGACCCAAAGTTGAGAATGTCATTTACCTATACTTGCCACCTCTCTTTTCTTGACTTACAAGCAATAAGGGATGTTCTAAACATACATCTCCTAAAAATGGAACAAAATCTAGATTCATTCTTGGAAATGATGTTAAAAACATATTATGGAAAAAAATATTATTGACGTCAGTGAGAAGGTAATCATCAATGTTGATTAGAGGTCGATAGGGTTCACTGTACACATACTTAATGACAAAAAATCAGCTTCAATCATTAGAGTATCATTCAAAACAAACTCATTTCTTTCATTGAGTTGACTTAAAAACAGTAAAAGAATCGAAACCGAAAAAATATTGATCATAACTAAACTCATATTCCCATCCTGAAAAATCAACACACGGATTAAAAGTAATAGACTCAATAACATCAAAACAAATTATTCTTTTATGCAAAATCTCCTAATTGTTTAAATTATTATCATGAAATACGATAAAACTGATTTTTAAATAGATTATACATATAACATAAACTTAAAATTAAAAAAAAGAATATGAAAATATCCTTTCTTATCGTCCTTTTTGTCATGAAGATGTTAACTAAAGCCAAAGTGAATTTTGCAAATCTTTTCCAGTCTTGAGGTAAATTTATACTATCTTTCTCTGCTCCAAGATAAATTCTGATGGGATTCTCAGTGCCCCAGTTCAGGAGAAAACAATGTACCTAAAAAGCAAAGTTCAAACAATTAATAAAACTAACATAATACACAACATCAGAACCACAAACAGTAAACAAAATTTTAATAAAACATCATTCGAGATCATCCCCTACGAAACTTTTGGAGATAATCTTATATTTGAGATTCAATGTAGAGAAGTTGATATACTTAGAAGTATTTCTATGATACATCAATTTAGGCCAATGGTTGTTATTTTCCATTGTATAGCTTCAATTTGAGAGAGGTGTAAAAAGTAATTAAATGCGGGAGATAATTTTATCTTTGAGATTCAATGTAGAGAACTTGATATGCTTACAAGTATTTCTATGATACATCAATCTATAGGCCAATGATTTTTACTTTCCATTATAGTAACTTCAATTTGAAAGAGGTGTAAAAAGTAATTAAACACGAATTAAAAAGAATTGTGAGGTTCAGATTGTGAAAAAGAAGTACTAAACAAAATGCAAATAACGAGGGGTAGGAAATTTAAAATTTGATGCAAAAAATTTGGTACAAAATACAAAAGAGATTATATTACGTACACTAAACTAACATATATTACATATATTACGTACAATACGTACAAAAACTTATAGTGCATATAAATATTATATCACGTACACAAACATATATCACATACATACAAAAATGTATAATACGTACAAAAACTTATAGTATATACAAAAAATTGTATCACGTACAAAAACATAATTACGTACAAACTTATTCCAAATGATTCCAAATTTTATCATTCATATCTTCGACTTGTTTAGTCTTTAAATAATTAAGAAGACGACCCAAAGCTGAGAATGTCATTTCACTATACTTGTCACTCGTCTTTACTTGACTTACAAACAGTAAATATGCAGATCCTAAAGATGAAACAAAATCTGGATTCATTCCTAAAATGATGTTAAAAATATATTATGGAAAAAAAGATTATTACGTCAACGGGAAGGTAATCATTCCTAAAAAGATTCATTCCTAAAATGATGTTAAAAATATTATTATCAACGGGAAGGTAATCATCAACGTTGAGTAGAGGCCGATAGGGTTACCCATACTTAATGACAAAAAACCTGCTTCAATCATTAGGATATAATTCTGAAACCGGTAAAAGAATCGAAACCGAAAAAGGTTGATCATAACTAAATTCGTATTCCCATTTTGAAAAATCAACACATAAATAAATAATAGACTAAATAATATCAAAACAAATTATTCTTCTTCTGTACAAAATCTCCTAATTTTTTAAATAATTATCATAAAATACGATAAAACTAACTTTTAAATAGATTATACATATAACATAAACTTAAAATTAAAAAAATAATAAAAATATGAAAAATATCTTTTTCTTATCATCATCCTGTCATTAACTACGGCCAAAGTGAAATTTGTAAATCTTAACTCCTAGTAAATTTCAAAGGGATCGTCGGTGCCCTCAGATCGAGAGATAACAATGTACCTAAAAAGCAAAGTTCAAACAACTAATAAAACTAACATAAAATATAACATCAGAATTATAAAAAGTAAACAAAATTTTAATAAAGCATCATTCATCCGGTATGAAGCTTTTGGAGAGAATATTGTCTTTTAGATTCAATGTAGAGAAGTTGATATGGTTGCAAGTATTTTTATGATACATTAATTTAGACTATTTGGTGTTATTTTTCATTGTTGTAACTTAAATTCGGAAGAGGTGCAAAAAGCAGTTAAACGTGAGAGGTGTAAGGAGCAATTAAATAAAAAAAATAGTGAGGTGTAAGTAGTGAAATATAGGTGTGAAGTAGTAAACAAAATGCAAATAATGTGGGGTGTAAGAAATTAAAAATTTGGTAAAAGCTTAAATATCGAGACCACCTAATATTCAGACATCACCAATATAAGTCACCTAGCCAAGTAGTCGGTCGAGACCGACTACCCGAACACACCTGCTAAGTTCTCCAAAAAGCTAAGGAGACCCCCGCATTCAATAGGCCTCTAAGGCCTGGGTGGGGGCCCAGGCCCACTCATGGCCCAAACTAGGGCCCAGGTCAAGACCCAGTCCATGTAATGGTCAAACGTCATTAACATTCTATAAATACGCGTGGACCCCATCATTTAAAGGTACGCATTCATTAATCATTGATTTGACTCTCTGAGAGCTTTGACTTACTTGAGCTTCGGAGATTCTTCTGCAGGTAACCCCTCCCGGGTCCAAGCTGACATGTATCGACCAGGAAGAGGCCAACTGAAGAGATAGCGGACTACATGGTAAGGTGACGCTTGTGCCTAACTTATCTCATTTGTTCTCTGCAGGAACAATTGGGTGTAACTTGATAAAAAAAAGGGTCAAATTGCAAACCACTCCTAGAGACAACTTCTAGCATGATTTTGATAAAGAAAAATTGTAGAGAGTGATTTGATAAACTATTCTAGCATGATTTGTGCCATCAGACCTAAAGAAAATTTTGCAAACAACTTCTAAAGACAGTAAATGATGCTAAATAGAAGTGAGGGTTGGGTAATGAAGTGTCGAACTAAAGTAAATGATTTAGTAGAAAATATGGAGATGCTAAATGATTACACATACAATAAAAGATAATATGAATGAATATATTGCGACAAAAGTTTGAAGTACAGCATTATAGAGAAGATGACAAGATTTGTTTGCAGTGATTTGGTCATGTGACAAGAATGTCAGATGGATAACCTAATACAATGAAATGAAAGTAGATCAAAACCTAAGAAAATATTTTTATTTTGAGAGGTGCAAAAAAACTGTGTCTCTAGAGTCTGTCTATCGGAATCTTTTATTGGCTTGATCGCTGCCCTTTCTAAATATGTGTTGTCGTATTTGATTAACCGAAGACAAGTAATTTTTGCAACATGTATTAGCTAGAGTTTATGGTGTTCTATAGTTCTTCGAAGACATCAGATAAGGATGATACTGTTTTTCTTAGAATGCTAATGCTTGGTCCAGAACACTCTGAGAAACAGTTATACGAAAACGAAGTCTTGCTTGTGCATGTTCAGTCAATGCACTGAATAAAAATAAAAATAAAAATCTTGAAGTACAAACTTAGTTGCGAGAAGAGAATGAAGAAGAAGAAGAAAATCATGGTGTGTCGAGTGTGTGCTAGGGTAACAGAAAAACAACTTAAAAAACTTAAACAAATAAAAAATAAAAAATATATCAGATCGTACGAAAAAGAGAAGAGAGATCAAGAAGACTGTACGAAAACTAAGAATAACTTCTTCTTTCTCCTCTTCCTTAATCTTATTTTATTTTATTTTTAAAATTTGTTTTAAGTTTCAATATATAGTATTTATGATAGATGTCTCCTAAGCAAATAAAAATTATTATTATAAAATAAATTTTCAGCATATACTGAAGAAAATATTTATTTTTATGAGTTATATTTATAGCATTATACGAAGGTTCATCATTTCAATATTTAGATTTCTTTTTCAATCATATCTTTTAATAAAAAGAATTAAATTAAATAATTATCTTAGAATCTTTACTTTTTAAGCGATATTTTTAAAAATTTAATTATTTTTATTTAATTTTTTAAAATTTTACCTTTTCTATTCTACTGTTTTTTCAAAAAATTAATTATTTTATAAACTGATATAATTATTTATAATAAAAAATTACTTATAAAGTAAAATTATAAAAATATTTATATTTCTTTTAGAATTATAATTTTTTTATTATTATATAAAAATTAACGTAAATGCTCCTATCATATGTGATTTGGCCAGTAATATAATCATTTTTTAAATACTTGGATATGTAATGTTACTAGTCTTATATGCAGACCGGTTAATTACATTTCATTTTTAGTATAATTTAAGTCTGCGATAAATTTGAGAATTTTTAATTAAAATTTTATTTAATTCTTTTATTGAGTACTTAATAAATTAATTTTTTTTAATTTAATTTTCGTAGTTAACCTTTTTGTTAAACCGAGTAATATAGAAGCTAAATAGTTTACATGATTTTTATCTTTGTCATGTTAGTTAATTGTTGTCATATATTATTTTATGTTTTCTTATTTTCTATTTTAAAGTTTAAAATTTTATATTTTATAATTTTGTAATTTTATAATTGTATAATTTATTATTAATGTAATATATGTTACAATATTGATGTGACATATAATAAAAAAATTCAAAAAAATTAAAAATTAAAAAAGAAATAAGAGCTGACACATTTTAAAATTTATGAACCCAATAAAAATTAATAAAAATTTGGAAAATTATTTATGAGTTTTGTAAAAAATGAAGATAAAAAAATATTTTAACCTACTAATTAAGTTTAACCATTCATATTACACATTACTCGGTTCTTTGGGGTTACTACTCTACTTTTCTTTACATAATCTATAATAATATATATAAAGAGAATTTTCTTTTTTATGTCCACATTTTAAAATATTGATTTTATCCTTTAAAATATATTTATTTATTAATTTTTTTAAAATTAACTGTTACTTTTATAAATTTTTTATAAAATTGTCTACTTCGGTTTCTTCTCTTTTCTTTATTTGTGAACGATTAGTCTTTCATCTTTTCTTATATATTTTACTTAATTTTTAATAAATATAATTTTATTTTATATATTAATTTAATAACATTATAATATTATCACCTACTAATATAATATCACGTGTATAAAAAAATATGTACACACAAACACAATAGTGCATATTTACACTAGTTTAAAATAATAATAATAATAATAATAATAATAAAACCCAATTTATTCTAATTACATCCTATTTTTCTTCTTACGAAACTTTTTTTTTATTAGCGGTCCAATGTCGCGTTTCATTTTCACACTCTCATTCTTATTTTCACACCCTCCGATATTTTCACCAGTGAGATGTGGCAATCTCTTTTCTTTCACCTAATACTCAAATTCACTCACACTCACACCTGACGCACACATCACACAACCCTCGCGCTCGCTCAACCCACGCTCAATCACACCGGACGCATACATCACACAACCCTCACACACACTCACGACTCACGCGAAAAAAAAAAAAGATTCACACACCATAACAAAAAAATTACCACCAAGAGGCTTCTGGATTCTCTTTTAGCTTTTCACGGTCTTCTTCTTCTCCCACCAGCATTTGTTCTGGACTTCGTCGAACAGAGCGTCCAATTTCGCTCAGAGAGTCACCACCGTTGAAGCCCACGGCCAAACCCCTCGCCTTCGTCCACCACAGACTCTGTCGTTCACCACGCTCACTGAACCGACTTGACATTGTGAGCCGCCACGAGATTGTGCGCTTAACTCCACTTGCATCCCCGTTCCTCTCTATTCTCTATATCGGTATCTCTGAGGTATTTCACTTTCCTCCTTCCTCTATTTTTCCGATTTGGATTTCACATTAAATGCTAATTGGGGTTTGTTTCGGGTCGTAAGCTGTTGGAACCAAATTGAATTGATGAGGCTATGGTTTAGTTTGGGATTAATGATTGAAATTCTGACGTTGAAGAAATTGTATAACCTAACCTCTGTTTTGATTTAATTTGATGTTGTTTATGGTTTAAATGCATTGAGCATCGCGTTGGATTTTTTGTATTTGGTTTGAACATGAATTTTGATGGATGTAGTTTCCAAGTTTCTGGTATGCGGAAACCTGGGTTTCTAAATTAGGATTGGTGCATTTTGGCTTTGATAAATATAAGAGAATGGGTTGTTGGGGTAAACTTTTTATGGTCGAGTATATGTGTACGGTCGGGTTTCAATTTGATGTTGATTAATTGGTTTGTGATTGAGTAAGAATTTACTGATTGTAATTGGTTTGTTGTTAATGAAATTTTGGGCTTGAGTTTTGACGCAAACCCTTTAGTATTGGAAGTGGGAATTCCTGAATCACTTTGTCGTGGTGAATTTGAAAAGGAAAAAAAACGTGTGAGAGTATTTTTGTCTTGGATTGATTGATTGTTGTGGGAAGCATTGAATTTATGGGTTTACTTTACAAATATTAATGCTATTTTTACTGGAGTGGAGAAAGTAGTTGCTACTATTGTTCCGTCATATATACTATTGCATAGTATTTGGTTTTCTTATTTTGCACGATGAGTTTTATGGGTTTATTTGTGGATTTCGGAATTCATGGTTGAGTGTGTTTAAAGTTGACAAAATGCTTTGGTGTAAAGTTGAAGCAGAAACAGGAAAAGTAGAATCTGAAGCATTGGGGTTTTTGAATTTATTAGTGTTAACCTTTTTTTTTAGTGAATTCTTTGACGTCTTATTTAATTTGTTTGGAACTGTTTAATACTTATTTGAAGATGAACAGGATTTGTTTGGAACATCCTAGTCTATGACCCGAAACACTCGATTTGATCCAGACAAATAAAGACAAATAAAATGTATTTTTAAAAATTAAAAATAGAAAAAAGTAATAATAGATAAAAAAAATGGTTGAAATAAAGTTTATAAAAAGAAAATTTAAAAGAAAATTAATTTATAAGTTAATTAATAATTAAAAACAATAATAACAAAAAGATAATCATTTAGAGTCCATATTCTTGATCCATTTTTTATTAATAAAAAAATTAATAATAAAAACTCAATCTATTCTAATTGTACACTACTTTTTTCCTATTCTTACCCATTTTCTTTCAAAGAATCTAACTCCTATCTACTAATCCCACACCCTTTTTTCTATTACTCATATTCATAAACCCTCATCCACTCTTGAAATGCCACGTGGCACTTCAAAAAAACCCTCAGCCTCGTACAAACCTCACACACCACAACGCAGCACCCACTCACCTAACATCCACTAAACTCACACATACATCTCACTCACGCACACACACGAGGCATCTCACTCTCCAAAATCCTCACGCACACCACTCACGCCAGTCAAACACTATTCACTCAATCACACACCTCACGCACCTAAACATCGAAGACACGAACCACTCAGTCACCACATCACTTACGCACCTAATGCACACACCAATTTGGGGATTTTGGTTTGACTCACCAGCACTCACCACAAATTCAGGACCCATGCCTCATCTTTGAGGGAGGAACGCATCACGCACACGACGGTTCTCACCAACACAACACATCTGCTTCTTCTCCACGAAACCCTCACAAACATAGGGAGAGGCCTCCATTCACCCCCAATCTTCAAACATTGCAATCCATTGTCGAGGTCACACTCATCGATTGGAGGCGCTGAACTTTCTATCTGGCAAGCTTCAATCACCACGGTCACCGACGTCCATTGTTGAATAATTAATTTCATGGTAATGCATTTGGTTTGGGCTGGATGAATGTAATATTTTTGGATTGCTTTGTTCTTACTTTGATTCATTATTTGATGCTTGAAAAGTTACTTGGGCAAGTAAGCGAGTTGGGATTGTGGGGTTATAATGTTTCTGGATTTGGATTTGGATTGATGAGTTAGAGTCAGTACTGCCTATGGGATGTATTGAGGAAAGGGCCGTGAAAAAGTGCTGGATGAATTGCATTGGTATAGATTTAATTCCATAATTGATTTGTTTGAGCAGTTTCGTTAATTGGTAATTTGGGCCAATGCTTTTTGCTGTTTTCATTAATTGTTTTCAGTTTATAGTTGTGATTTGAATCTGAATTTCTGGTGTTGAACGAATGGTAATTTATGTGTTCGTTTTAGCATATTCTTGGGTTGGGATTGATTTAAGTTGCTGGTTCAAATGCACCGAGTGTTTGTGTTTTAGTTCACGATTAAATGTGATTTTGTATGGGTTTGATTTCTTTATTGATGAATGTTTTAGAAAAAATCTATGAATGAAGTTATGAATTCTCCTGGTGTTATGATAGTGTAAGCTGATTATCCGTGGATCTTGGACTGTAATGATTTGAAATCATATAATATTCAGATTGGATTTTAATGCTTAGTTTGATTTTGTTTGGATTTAGAGCTGTTTTTTTTGTGATAAAGGGCTTTGCACAAGGTTTTGTTTTGTTATATCTTTATATCATTTGGGTTTACTTTAAAATCAATTTAGGTTTAGGCCATCAGTAGGTTTTCTCTTTTTATTCGCAAAGCCAATTCAGGCCCATTTCAATCTATAAGCATAATTACATTAACATGACCCAATTTCCTTTATTAATAAATAAAAATGAAAACAAAGCTAGTTTCACATGTTTTCTTAAATAAATTTTGGATATCTATAGGTTTTAAAACAAAAGCATGAGTACTCAACCGCATCAGCCTTGTACTTTCAATGCCTTCCGTTTTTTTTCATAAATAATTAAAATATGTTTTTAAAAAGTATGAGTACTCTTTTAAAAGGTATGAGTACTCAAGCGATCATCTGCAACCGGTCTAGCATTTAATTCCTTTCATTTTTTTATAAATAATTAAAATACCTTTTTAAAAGGTATGAGTACTTGAGCCATCAACTTAGTACTTAATGTATTTCTTTTTAGTCAATAATCAAAATGGTTTTTAAAAAAGCATGAGTACTCGATTGATCGTCTGCTTCGGTCTAGTATTTAATGTCTTTCGTTTTGAAGATGTCTGTCTGATGGCTGCTTTGGCAGGGAGTCAATGGATACCGAATTTGAAACAATTGAGGCGAGAATAACATCTATGCTTCCGCAACTCCAATCTGAGTGTGGCATTCTACAGAGAATAGTGTACAAAAATAAGAACCAGCACCGACGCTCTTCCTATTTCCAGCGTCTTTTGAAGGTTCACTGCATGTTATGTTTTACAGTTTTTCCAGTCAACATTCAATATGTAATTGCATAATGTTTCACAAATATCATGAAAGTTTTTTTTTCTTTGTAATATACTTTTTTTAAAAAATGATTGCATCTGTGGGGAAAATTGTATTTACATCTCTTGGGGTTTTGTTTGTTTTGTATTGAAATTTGTAGGTGAGAAGGGATTTAAGACTTCTGCAATCAGCAAACTTGGAGGAGCTTGTAACATCATGCCTCCATGTTATCAAAGGAGATAAACCAAGACAGAAAATTATTCTTTTAGAGAGGTAGCTCTATATTATTAACAATTATTTTGCTTGGTGTTTTCCAAATCATGTTCAAAGAATTAATTTAGCTATACAATTGTGATAATGGCAAGGAAGTATGATTGGATGTTTAAAATATGTTGTATTTATATTTTTATTGTGATGATATTTCAGGAAATTAGTCTCTGGTGCTTAGCACTTTGTCATGAGGATTCTTTGTTTATAAGATGTTGAATTTTGTTTGCCTTTTCCTTATGTGCAAGGCAAAGAAAAAGGAAATGGAAAACTTTGAAATTCTCATTTACATGATCTCATAAAAATAGAAAATGACTATTTTTAAACCGTTATATAGACCTGCTTGCTGTACACATATGGTTAAATGTGTGAATGTGGATCATGCAGCGGTATTCTTCTTACATATGATGATATTATAATTTATAACTCCTGTCTTGTTGATGATGATAGTTTTTGACATACTGTTCTTTAACAGCTTAAAAAGAAGAAAATGTGATGGTGAAAAAAAGCACAATTTTATGGAGCGATTGGTAGGAGCTGCACGCTTATTAGCTGAGGTGAAATTGCTGATCAATAATATTGTTGCTCTAAATTCTAAATATTTTCCTTATTTAGTACTCTAAGATCAACGTATATATACTGTGGTAGGTCATTAGCTGTCCTCTTCCCATGTATACAATGCAATGCAGTATAATTATAATGAGGATTTGGTACAAATTGTATGATTCTAATTGAAATAATTTTGTCAATTCATCTTAATAGAGTTAACCTGGGGTTGTTTATATTTATGAAATCTGCTCTCTTATTTCAATTTATGTTTTGTTTTCTTATGCAGATGGTTGAACCAATATTGAAGGCTGCTTCGTATCCATATATTTTAATGCTTGGCTCATTTATTCTACAATTTTATAAATTGGCCATACTATGATCACGACATGATGCTAATATTTTTTCTTATTTCTTATTACGGGTACTAGTTAGTTGGTTCTTGGTGTTACCAAATGATAGATGTGATTAACATGCTCCACAATAGGATTGTGGTATTCTTTTTTCATTATCTTTTCCCCCATTTAACTACAATCCTATCTGTAAACATAAGAAGCTTACTTGCATATACTGATTCTATACACCAACTTAATGCTGGATTTTATCTTTTGTGTTCTGTCTTTTTTGTTTCTTTTTTTATGCTGATATTTTTCCCACTGTGTTTGTTGATTGATCTAGATTTTCATTGAAACATGGACTTCTCTATTCGTACTTGCCATGTTGATTTCATCTCCACTTCCCTTCAACAGTCCCATATTATGTTGTTTTTGAAGTTTTACATTTCTGATTTTGTTTGGTTATGGTTATCTAATGTGATATTTTGGTATTTTATTTTATCCATGAATCATCATTCTGCTCTATACTTTGGAGAAGTAGAATACACACACCCTTGAAAGTTTTTATCACCATTAATGTCAGTAGCACTAGAAGCCCTTTAATATTCTTTTTTATCATTTTATGAGAATCTGTTAAAATTGCAAAATAAAAGCTCTTTCCTTGACAATTTCATAGTGAGATATCTGTATTGTTTGCACAATCCTTTTTTACGGGATTTTCTCTGACAATCATGGCTTTGCTTGCACGTCTTCGAGTCTTGGTTCAACAAGTAAGATTTCCAAGTTTATATATTGAATCTTGACTATATCATTTATTAAGTTTCAATTTAGATAATGTAAGCTAATTCAGAGGTACTTTTCAAATTAGCTGGAAAGTAAAAGACATTATCAGATTGATTATAGATACTGTAAAACGTAAATTATACTTCACTGTGATCATGCATTTATTGTATAGCATTATTGATCGAATTGACTTGAACTCTTTTATCCTCCTTGCACAGATATTACTTGATGTTGTTTCATTGTTCAACATGGTTTCTTCTCTCTCTATAACCAAACAGTCAACGAAAATAACTCTTAATGGAATTGAGGTTAGTTTGTTCCTCTAAGTTTTCCACATATGAATGTGAAATGATAGGCTGATATGTTTTCTTCTCCCTTATTGATATATCCTATGACGCAGGTTTTTAGAGATTTCTATCCTGTTAATGATGATTTTGTTACATTAGATTGTGTTTGGGAATCAGACAAGTTTATATTACACGAGAGGACGCATAAAAGGAAAAATGAAACTCAAGCCGAGGACTATAATGAACATGCCTCTGTCCAAACTTCAAATGTGAATTATAATAGTATTGAATCTTTTCTCGGGGGTAAGAAGCATGATGTGCTTGTTTCTGCTGTTGCATATTCTCGAAGTCTTCTCTATTTTACTATTTAATTGTGTTAGTTCAGTTCATGGCAGTTTAACTGTTTTATATTGAACGTCTTTCTGGTGTTTGAAACAATGTTGTCCCTTTCATATTACTATATTACGTTAGTCAAGCATTTTATACAAGAAAGCACGGAATTTGTTGTATCTTGTTAATATGACTTATTTCTGTAGCTTCTCTTTTTCTGTTCAGAATAATTGTGAGCCAATGTTCTGTTTATTTAGTTATTGTTGTCATGGCTAGGTCTCAATCATGCGAGTGCTATTACACATAATACTAAGTAGTTTGATTGAATTGATCATGTCACCATAGAAGAATATTGGCAGAAATTATTAAAAGGGATCTCATGATGAATAATATAATTTAGAATTTAGGTTTTAGCCAAACACATTTACATTGCCTGGTCAATGTGACCAAACGTACTATTGCTGTTGAATTGATCTTGTCATCTTTGCTTGTTTTCGTATACTTTGTAGATTTCTTTCTATTGGGCTTACTAAATGGCATCTCATTTGTTGATAGTTTCTGCAAGTGGTTACATGCATGAAATTGTATACAAATCACATAAATAATATAATTACTTTTCTCTCTTCTTTCTTTGTGGTATTTCCATTTTATATCCAAAAAATTTAATGTTCCCTTGTTTCAGAAAGCCGTTCTCTATGTGAAGGTATGAGGGAAGGTCATTGTACGAAACTTATCTTTGCATATACGCAAAGAGGTTGTTTATGGTTGGTGCCTTTGTTTTAACCAAGGTTTAGTAAATTTTGTTGTGTAGATGATCAGCTTGAGGGAGTGGAAGCTGTTGCTGCCAAAGATCTCTGTCATGTAGACAATATGAATACTGATTTGTCGACTGACTCATCACAATTTGACTCTAAGATAACCATGTACCATGAGGAGGGAGAAAATCAAGACACCACAAAAGCCTCCATCAATGAATCTTCACAGCAAGCTGGTTTGCATACATCTTCAAGGTCTTCTACGAATGATAAACTCCACTCTATGCCAAAGAAGGTGGCATTTGTCTCCGTCAAGAATCTTACGTCAACTCGATCCACATCTTAGTGTCTGTTTGGTTGTTGTTGCACGTTACAGCACTTAGACCATGTTTCGGCTGAAGCAACAATTCATGGCTTCTGCATAATATTTTTTGCTGGATGGCGTGAAAATTTGGCCAAAAGTGAGTCATGAGCTATTGATGTTAAGATATTTTTCAACTTCATGGGAGATTGCGGTGGCCAAACAAGGGATGATGCATGGGAGATAGGGTCATGACTAATGATCTTTATTTACTGATGTAAATGCAAAGACTAATTTTAAACATAACAGGGTAGTTTTATTCTTTTGATTTCTTAGCTTTTGAACACTCCTTGGTAGGTAGGAATCATATTTTTTTGGGTCGAGAAGCATTAATCATATTTTAAAACGAATTGTCATTTGATGGATTAGGGAAAACTTGGGTTTGGTTTCACTTTTTACTTAAGTATATTTTATATTTAACTAAATTAGTTTACTAATTTATTATTTAACACACGATTTTCTTGAAGTACCTTTCTATTTAAAAGTACCTACACCTTACATTTTAAGAAGAAAACTAAGAATTGACTCTATTACTATGATATTGTTAAAGACTACGGGAAATGAAATAAAATTTCGAAAAAAGTGAATGTTAATTAAGGTCCCTGTATGTGTTAAAACACAATAAGAATTTTTTTTTTTTAAAATGTAAAATAGTACACCAGACCAGTTCATAAGACGGGTTGTATTTTTTTTAATTTTATATATTAAAATAATAAAGTAATGAAAATATTATGTAATGAAATATTATGAAAATTAGATTATATTGTTGTAAATGTTATTATTAAAGTAATGAAGTAGTAAATTATAGTGAATCGATAATAATTTTAGTTGTAAATATAATAAATAAAATTGATATTAGATAGAGATGTCAAAATAGGTTTCAACCCGTGAGCCAACTTGGCTCACCATAGGTTTGAGTCGGGTTGGGTTGAGAAAAATTTAGTTTTTTTTAAAAGTGGGCTGAATTTAACCCGGCTCACTTAATCCACAGGTTAAACTGGTTCGAGCCGGGTTGAGGGTGGGTTGACCCACTTAACCCACCAACATTTTTTTACAATTTTTATTAATAATTATTTACTACTACTAATTATATATGTTCACAATTTCGTATTTTTAAATACTAGAATGTTGCTCAATAATATTTGAATAGTTTGAATGTTTAATTAATTTGACTGTTAAGTTATATACGTTGATACTTTAATCTTTAACTATAATCTTTATAGTAATTTACTCAAGCAACCGTTTTATAAACAATTTTTTCTAAATTAGCATGACAAACATGTGTAGTTTTTTTATTTATATTTTTGTTGAATAGCATGACGAAAAATGTGTAATATATGGACACTTTCTTGAAAATAATTCATCATATATTGGTGGTGAGCATGACGAAAACATTGGTTCTTGATTTTACTGTGATTGTCATCTCATGGGTTGCTTAAAAAATTATTTAAATATTTGAATACTAAAAAATATATACATAAATAATTTTTTTATGTAGGTTGGTGAGCCAACCCACTTAACCCGCCAACCCACTTAACCCTCCAACCCGTGATGGGTTGACCGGGTTGCAAAATTTCTGGCTCACAATAAAGTGAGTCAGGTTGGGTTCACTTATTTTCAACCCGGTTCGTAGTGAGTCAACCTGTGTAAGCCGAGTTGGCTCACTTTGACATGTCTATTATTAGAATATAGTGTAGTTAATTAATTTTACAAAAGTAAGCATGATTTTTTTTTGGTTTTGTTTTTATTTTAAATCTTTTTAAAACAATAATATAATTGTTATTATATTTATTTAACCTTTAAAAATACTAATAATAATAATAATATAAATTTTAAAAGATTAAAAATCTATTTAACAAAAATATTTAGTATAATAACATTTTTTATATTTTAAAAAAAAAACTTGAAATAATAAATCCACTATGAATAGTAATAATAACAATAAAAATAATAATGATACCAATAATAACAAACTAATGATAATAATAACAATAATATTTATGTTATAAATATTGATGTCAATGTTAATAATAAGACTAATGTTAACGATAATAATCTATAATTATATACAAAGATATACATCAACAACAAAACGAATAAAAATGACAAATACTTGAAATATGACCTGTAGTAAATAACATTAAAATGTGTATCTAACTATAATAGTAATAATATCATAATAATAATAATAATCGTAGTCATAAAAATAATAATAATAATAATAAAACAATTAACATTTAAAGAGATACACATTTTTTGTTTCATCTTTTTTTTTTTTAATTTTATAATCTTAATTATTATTTGTTAAATTAAAATAATTCTTCATAATAACAAATCATTTGCCAATTTTATCATTTTACTAATTTTAGTAACTATTTTTTTAATTCAAATAATTACACAGTTATATGGATAAAATGAACAACAAAACAAATAAAAGTATAAGGAATTAATATATGATCCCGTAGTAAATAAAAGTAAAATGTGTGTCAAACTATAATAATAATAACAATAATAATAATAATAATAATATCACTATAATATCGCGTAGTAATAAAAATACTAATAATAATAATAATACAACTACATATATAAAGATATAGACATCTTTTGTGTCCTTTTTTGTTTTTTCAATTTTATCCTCTTAATTATTATATTTTAAATTTAAATAATTATTTATAATAAAAAAATTATTTAGTTTTATTATATTACTAATTTTAATAACTATATTTTTGAATTAAAATAATTGTTCAAATGTAAAGACAAATGAACAACAAAATAAATAAGAAGGGCAAAATTGAAACATGATCGTACAAATTAAGATGTAACCATAATAATAAAATAATAATAATAGCTATTATAATATAGTTCTTAATAATAATAATAATAATAATAATATAATAATAGAAATAATTATACTTAATAATAACGATAATAATACTTATAGTTGATAGTAATAATGATCATAATAATTATAGTTGATAAAAATAATGATAATAATAATTATAGTTAATAATAATAATAATTTTACTTAGAGTTAGGGATGACAACGGACCGGATCGTGTATAAGTAGTACTTACTCACAATCTCACCCCGCAAAAGAAAATCTACTCGTTAGGTACTCACTTAAAAAGTATCCCAAAATTTCTTAAAACCCTAAGTACCTATGAATACCCACATACCCAAGAATATTTAAAAAATATATATATTTCATAAAAATTATAAAAAATAAAATAAAATAAAATATTAATTAAATTAAATTTTAATTTTAATTAAATTTAAGCTAATAAAATATAATTTCAATTTCAATTTTAATTAAATTTAACTTAATAAAATTTAAATTAAATTTTAATTTTAATTTTTTGTGGATAATGGATACCTAGTATGATACCCACACTCGACCTGTTTATATACTGACATCAAAATACCTGCTACCTTCTACACGTGGATATTTATTGGTAGTAACTACCGCAACGGATTTTATTCGTGGATACCCACGGATGTGAGTATTTTTGTCATCCCTAGTTAGATTTGAATAATAATAATAATATAAAAATAAAATAATGATATCATGAAAATTATGTTATATTGTTGTAAATGTTATCATTAAAGTAATGACTTAGTAAATCTAAGTGATATGATGATAATTACAGTTTTAGATATAATAAATAAAATTGATATCACAATATTATGCAATTAATTGATTTTCTAACATAATTATAATAATATGTGACCCATACGTGCACAATTTTTTTTCCAAATATTTTTAGAATAATAATATAATTATTATTATATTTATTTAACTATTAAAAATACTACTAATAATATTAATATAAATTATAAATTTTTAAAAGATTAAAATATATTTAACAAAAGTATTTAGTATAATAACGTTTTTTATAATTAAAAAAAATACTTCTAATAATAACACCACTTTGAATAGTAAAAATAATAATGATACTAATAATAAAAAAACTAATGATAATAATAATAGTAAAAATAATAGTGATACCAATAATAGAAAAACTAATGATAATAATAATAATGTTTATGCCATAAATATTAATGTCAATATTAATACTAAGACTAATGTTAACGATAATAATTTAGAATTATATATATAAAGATGTACATCAACAACAAAACAAATAAAGACAAGTAATTGAAATAAGATCCAGTAAATAAAATTATTTGTAACTTTTATCATTTTACTAATTTTAGTAACTATTTTTTTTTTCATTCAAATAATTTCATAGATATAGAGATAAAATGAACGATAAAGCAAATAAAAAGAGTAAGTAATCAAGCTCTTGTGAGCCAAGCTAGATATCTTAATACCATATTAATCACAACAAAATTGATTAGAAGTAATGTTAAACTCCGATAAAAGTATTATATTAATCAATTAGAGCTACTAATGTAATCAATTGTATAAGTCTGTTCAATGGACATTAAATTCAGTATTGAATTAATCAATTTTATTAAAATGGTGTAATCAATTAATTATGACAGAAAAGAGAGATCAGAGAGTTCTTGGAGCGTTCTTGAGTGAGCACTAATCAATTCCAACTACTTCATCAAGATTTGTTCAAAGATTGATTGGTGTGATGGTGTTCTTGCTTGGCTTAGGATGATCATGTAAATTCGGCTTGATTTACAAGTGTATTCATTCCTTAGATTCTGTTATTGATTTACATTTCTGTATCACTATGTAGGTGATGATGTTCTTGATGCAATTGTGTGTAGCATTGCATTAGGAAGTAATTATTGATAGGGTTATCAAGATCTTGATATCTTAGGGTTTAGAATTATTGAGGAGTACCTATAATTCTTGTAAAACTCTTTGATATAGTAGAAACGTTACTCGGATTGCTAGAAGAAGACTAGACGTACTTGAACCAAAAGAAGTAAATTTTTATCACAATTAATTCACCCCCTATTGTCTCTGAGTATTAGTCTCATCTATTTTGACACGGTGAGCCTCATTTAGAAATGAGGACGACATTGGTTTCTCAAATTTCTTTTATATATAGATTAATATATAACTTAATTTTTTAGTTTTAGTATATTTTATATATTTCACATTCTAAAAACTTTTATATTTTTATAGAGATTTATAACTCCTAAAATATTTATTGAATATTAATCGATGCCCAAAATAAATATCAAAATAGTCTTCTTCTTTTTTCATCATATATCCTATTTAAAAAAAATTGTTATAAATTTTTAAAAACATTTTACCACTATTTCGTAAAAAAAACACATTTATTAATTTACATCTAAATAATTACATTGTCCATATACAAAGAACTAATAAACATTTAAAGCATTTTCTCCCAAAAAAAAAAGGCTAACAAATAATAATTTATTAGATCTACCACTTGGATTTCTCCCCCATAATCTTTCCTAAATGAACTTTACAACTTCTTTTCAACCATTGTGTTGTTTCAGATAAGCAAAAAAAAAAAAAAAAAAAAAAAAAAAATCTTTC